>JAEEGL011655998.1_pt1 | contig 57416 bp, 47 predicted proteins | sample 9134231 | NCBI WGS metagenome assembly JAEEGL01 (sample SAMN16246548, study PRJNA631951) | gut metagenome | biome: gut microbiome; feature: rumen; material: fiber-attached | host: Bos | place: Iran: Karaj | collected 2018-10
TACACCTCTTTCACTCGGTATCGAGACAGAGGGCGGCATCTTCACAAAGATGATCGAGAGAAATACAACTATCCCTGCAAAGAAGTCGATGGTATTCTCCACAGCTGCTAACAACCAGACACAGGTTGACGTACACGTTCTGCAGGGTGAGCGTGAGATCGCAGCTTATAACAAGAGCCTCGGAAACTTCATTCTCGACGGTATCGCACCCGCACCCCGTGGTGTTCCGCAGATCGAGGTTACTTTCGACATCGATGCTAACGGTATCGTTAATGTATCCGCTAAGGATAAGGGTACGGGACGCGAGCAGAAGATCACTATCACAGCTTCTTCCAACATGAGCGAGGAAGATATCCAGAAGGCTATCAAGGAAGCTGAACTCCACGCTGCTGAGGATAAGGAGCGTAAGGAGAAGGTTGACGTTAAGAACAAGGCTGAGTCAACTGTATTCCAGACAGAGAAGGCGCTCGAGGACTTCGGCGATAAAGTAAGTGAAGACGATAAGGCTCCGATCAAGGAGGCTTTGGAGAAGCTTAAGGATGCAATCTCCAAGGATGACACAGAAGCCATGAAGAATGAGACTGAGAACGTAAGCAACGTGCTCATGAAGCTCGGCGAAAAGTTCTATCAGGCATCCGGTGCTGCCGGCGCTCAGGGTGCACCTAATCCTGAGGACTTTGCAGGATACGGTCCCGCAGGTGATCAGGGAGCACAGGGCGCAGGTCCTGATGCAGGAGCTGACGGCTTCAAGAGTGCAGGCGGAGACTTCTAATGGCTGATTCTCGCGATTATTATGATATTTTAGGCGTTCAGAAAGGTTGCTCTGACGAGGAGCTTAAGAAAGCCTATCGTAAATTAGCGAAGCAATATCACCCGGACTTAAATCCGGGTGATAAGTCCGCTGAGCAGAAATTTAAGGATGTAAACGAAGCGTATTCCGTTTTGTCCGATGCAGATAAGAGAAGGAAGTATGATCAGTTCGGTAAGGGTGCTGTCGACGGTTCCGGCGGATTCGGCGGAGGCGGTTATGGCGGATTTGGTGCCGACTTTGATCCTATGGATATCTTTAACTCGTTCTTCGGAGGCGGATTCGGAGGCTTCGGCGGTTCTTCGAGAAGAAGAAACGGTCCTTCTAAGGGTGCGAACCTTAAGTACGGCATGACGCTTGAATTCATGGAAGCGGCTTTCGGTTGTGAGAAGGATATCTCTTTCTCAAGAGAGGATCTTTGTACGACTTGTAAGGGTTCCGGTTCAGAGCCGGGTACTGCTCCCGAGACATGTCCTAATTGCCGCGGTACAGGCAGAATCCAGACACAGACGCAGACACTTTTTGGTATGACGATGCTTACCAAGGAATGTAATATGTGCGGAGGCAGAGGAACTGTTATCAGAACTCCCTGTAAGGACTGCGGCGGCAAGGGACGCAAGGTCATAAAGAAGAGCCTTCACGTTAAGATTCCCGCGGGTGTTGATACAGGCGATATGCTCCCTATATACGGCGAGGGTGAACCCGGACGTAACGGAGGCCCCAAGGGAGATCTTTATATCGAGTTTAAGGTTAAGAAGCACGATGTGTTCGTAAGACAGGGAAAGAATACTTTCTGTGAAGTTCCGATCACTTTGGCTCAAGCCGCTCTTGGTGCCGAGATTGATGTTCCTACCATTGACGGACCTGTTAAGTATCAGGTTAAGGAAGGAACTCAGCCGGGTGACCAGCATACATTCAAGAGCAAAGGTATTACGGATAAGAACTCACCTTCGTACAGAGGAGATCATACGGTCAGATTCGTTATTGAGATCCCTACAAAACTTAATGAGGATCAGAAGAGCAAGCTTCGTTTGTTCGATGCTTCGCTGACGGATAAGAACTATGCCAAGCGTAATTCATTTATCGAGAAGCTAAAGGGGTTCTTTAAGTAATGAGATGGGCTGAATTTACAATCATCACGAACGAGTTTGCATCTGATGCTATCTGTGAGATGTTGGCGCAGATCGGTGCTGACGGAATAGCGGTAACGGATCCGTGGGAGATAAAAAGGATCATAGATGATCCCGATTCTCTTTCTTATGCAGACGGCGGCTTTGTTGATTCGTTAGGCGAAGATGTCACTATAAAGGCATACTTCGCTGAACTCGACGGACAGATACGTTTGGGTCCGAAGTCTGAAGAGTATGTGGATGAGTTTGACACTACTGCCATCTACGGCAATATAAGCGGCTCCAGAGTTACTGCGAAGGAAGCGCTTGGCATATTGAAGGAGCAGCTCGCGAAGATATCCGAGTTCCTCGATATCGGAAAGGGTTTTGATTCCTGGAAGTATGTTCAGGATCAGGACTGGGAGAACGAGTGGAAGAAAGACTATAAAGCTTTTCGCATTTCTGACCGCGTTGTTATCTGCCCCTCGTGGGAGAAGTATGATGCGGCACCTCAGGATATCGTAGTGTCTTTGGACCCGGGTTCCGCATTCGGAACGGGTACTCATGAGACGACTTCAACCTGTGCCGCTTTGCTCGACTCTGCCGTTAAGGGCGGTGAGAAGATTCTCGACTTAGGTACCGGTTCCGGAATACTTGCGATCATATGCAAGAAGTTAGGTGCAGGTCAGATCGATGCAGTTGATATCGATAAGCTCGCGATTGATGTTGCAGTTGAGAACTGCAGTATAAACGGATGTCCTGACATCAACTGTTATGTCGGTGAGCTTAAGGATGTTAAGGACGAGGGCTACGATATTGTAGTTGCTAACATCATCGCTGATGTTATCGCTGCGATAGCATGTGACATTCCCGCTAAGCTTGCTGGCGGCGGTAAGTTTATCTGTTCAGGAATAATAAATACGAAGAAGGACCGCGTGGAGGAAGCTCTTGCCAAGGCCGGATTCGTAATCGAGAAGACTGAAGAGAAGAATGACTGGATGGCATATCAATGCAGATTAAAAGATTGATAAGTAAGACGGGTGATGGCTACCCGAATCCGGAAATCATCGAAGGCATTCTTTCATATTTTGGAGCCTCTTTTGTCGGATAAGCGACGGTTTTGATGTGTTAGAATCTAACAAATGCCGATTGGAGGAAAAGATATGACTTTTGACAGTATTCTTAAGAAAGTAAGAACCATCGCATCAAAGACAGACGTTACAGGAAAAGATTTTCTTGCGGTTCAGGTGAATCTTACAGGAGAAGAGGGCGGCGTTTTCTATGTCGAAGTTAAGGACGGCAAGGTGAATGTTGAGCCTTATGAGTATAACGACAGAAACTGTGCTGTTACGATGAAGCCTGCTGATTTTAATAAGCTTATAGACGGTAAGCTCGATCCTGTGTTTGCATTTACGACGGGCAAGCTTAAGGTGGACGGCGATATAGGCAAGGCTTTGGAGTTTTCGAAGCTTATCAAGAAGTGATTGATGCCCGAGCTTAAGACCGTTAAAGTCGTTGCCGCGGTCATAGTGCGCGACGGTAAGATATTTGCAACCCAAAGAGGCTATGGCGAATATAAAGACGGCTGGGAGTTCCCGGGCGGTAAGGTTGAATCCGGAGAGACGCCGCAGGAGGCCGTAGTCCGTGAGATACGTGAGGAGCTTGATGCGACGATAATCTGCAAAGAGTTCCTTACTACAGTTGAATATGATTACCCGGATTTCCATTTATCCATGGATTGCTTTCTTGCAGAACTTATGAAGGGAGAACACATAAAGCTTCTTGAACATGAAGCGGCAAAGTGGCTGTCTTCAGACGAGTTTGATTCTGTTGACTGGCTTCCCGCAGATGTGGAAGTCGTAAGGGCCGTAAAGGAGAGAATGATATGACTGATTCATTCGGTACGATCAAAGGTGAATATGACAGACCGGTTCCCAAGCCGGGTGCTATAGTTAAGCATTTCAAGCGTGAACTTGAGTCTGACGGCGATATGTATCTTTACAGGATCATCGGGGTTGCCCATCACTCGGAGACGAATGAGAATCTTATGGTCTATCAGGCTCTTTACGGTGACAAAAAGATGTGCGCCAGACCTCTTGATATGTTTATGAGCGAGGTCGATAACGCGAAGTACCCTGACATAAAGCAGAAGTACAGATTCGAGGAAGTCTGAAAAAATCAGTTTTAAGGACAATCCGGAAAATACGTGCTGGAGCTTGAACGTAAGCTCTTGACACAATAGCCTTCTTAAGTGTAAATTATTCAACGTAAACCGATGAACGGGGAATAGTAATCCGGTCCTTAAGTTCCGGTAAAGAGAGTCGCAGGCGGTGGAATTGCGGCACGGACGGACAAGATGAATGGACCTCGTGAGGGCGGGCAGGAAATGGCCCGACGGGAACTCTTCCGTTATCAGCAGAGCATGTTTGTCGGAACATGAAATGAGTGGACTGTAAGCAATAGGCGTTAACAGTCAAATCAGGTGGTACCGCAGTAGATTCTGTCCTGTGTCTTAGTAAGACACAGGATTTTTTATTGCTTCCGACATCAAGAAAGGAGGCCCAAGATGGCAAAAGAACCAAAAAGAATTTTTCTGACAGAAGATGAGATGCCCACAAAGTGGTACAACGTCCGTGCGGATATGAAGAACAAGCCCGCACCGATGCTCCATCCAGGCACCCACGAACCCCTGACACTCGAGCAGATGACACCCATCTTCTGCGAAGAACTGTGCAAGCAGGAGCTCGATAACGACACAAGATACTTCGACATCCCTGAGGAGGTACAGGAATTCTACAAGATCTTCCGTCCTTCCCCCGTAATCCGTGCTTACCAGCTCGAAAAGGCTTTGGGCACACCTGCCAAGATCTACTACAAGTTCGAGGGTAACAACACTTCAGGTTCCCACAAGCTTAATTCCGCTGCAGCTCAGGTTTACTACGCTAAGAAGCAGGGACTTACATCGCTTACAACAGAGACCGGTGCAGGCCAGTGGGGAACAGCACTCTCGATGGCAAGTGCTTTCTATAACATTCCTCTTACTGTTTACATGGTAAAGGTCTCATATGAGCAGAAGCCCTTCAGAAAGTCCATCATCGAGACATTCGGGGCCGATATTGTACCTTCTCCTTCAAACACAACGAAGGTCGGCCGTGAGATCAACGAGAAGTTCCCCGGAACGGGCGGTTCTTTGGGTTGCGCAATCTCGGAGGCAGTAGAGAAGGCTTTGTCCACTGAAAACTGCAGATATGTATTGGGCTCTGTGCTTAACCAGGTTATCCTGCATCAGTCCATCATCGGTGAGGAGGCTAAGCTCCAGCTTGCCAAGGTTGATGAGTATCCTGATATCGTAATCGGCTGCGCAGGCGGCGGATCCAACTTGGGCGGAATCATGTCAGCGTTCATGAGAGACAAACTCACAGGCGCCGCTGATCCCGAGATAATCGCAGTTGAGCCCGCTTCCTGTCCTTCCATGACCAGAGGCCGCTATGCATACGATTTTGCAGATACAGGTCATGTATGCCCGCTTGCTAAGATGTACACATTAGGTTCCGAGTTCATGCCTTCGCCTTCTCATGCAGGCGGACTTCGTTATCACGGTATGTCTCCTATCGTATCCCAGCTTTATCATGACGGATACATGAAGGCTGTTGCAGTTGAGCAGACAAAGGTATTCGAGGCAGCCGAGCTGTTCGCCAAGACAGAGACGATCCTGCCCGCACCCGAGTCTTCACATGCTATCAGAGCTGCCATCGATGAGGCTCTGAAGTGCAAGGAGTCAGGCGAGGCTAAGACGATCCTGTTCAACCTCACAGGTACAGGCTTCTTCGACATGACTGCTTACCAGGCTTACAACGAAGGCAAGATGAACGACTTCATTCCTACTGATGAAGACCTCGAGAAGGGATTCGCAAGCCTCCCGAAAATATAATATTTCTATACTTGTCAAATAAGGTTTATTTCTGAATCCGCGCCGTCTCCTCAAGGGGGCGGCGATATTATTTGCCAATTGTTATTTGCACAAAATATCAAAGAGGTTATTGTCAAATTGCCTATTGTTAGCCTTGGTAATTTGTGAAAAACTAACAATGAGGTAATATTTCGGTAATATGAATGAAAAAAGTACAGTACTAACTATAACTGATTCGTTAGAAGGTACTTCATTTGACCTTTTAAGATGCACTTCCACGGTTAAGGACTTTGACCTTGATCCGTTGGCTGTTGTACCGAGGATTGTTTATAAGGATAATTCTTTTGAGGAAAATGATGTATCCGAGATGCTCGATTATGTATTCGGTGAATGCGATTTCTCCGCGATGAGCATCGGTTTTCTTACAGAACCACAAGTAATTGATTATATTGCAGATAAGATATCCCAGAAGAAGACTTGCAAGGTTGTATGCTGTCCCTCCATGATCTCCGATAAAGGTGAGATCCTGGTTGATTCGGATGTTTATGCAGCTCTATGCGACAAGCTTTTGAAACATGTTGACTACCTGATAGTTAACCTGATCGAGGCTGAGGCTTTCTGCGGGTTTGAATGCAATGCCAAGAATGATTTTCTACGGGCTGCTAAGAAGATTTATAACGTCTTCGGATGCACTGTATTTATAAAGGGCGGTACCCGCACGGACGGACAGAATGTCTTGTTTGACGGATCTAAGCCCGTATGGGTTGATTCCATCCCTTGTCTGCCCGGATACGAGGATAAGTACAGCTTCCTGACAGCAATATCCTGTGAGCTCATTAACGGAAACCCTCCGGGTATAGCGACATCTCTTGCTCTTGAGTTCATCGCAGGAACTTCGCACCGTCAGAATATTGCAAACGCTGAGAATTCTCTTTTCACGATGCAGTCAGCCGAAGAGGCGATGAAGGCTGCAGCGATGGCTTCCAAGTCAGCTTCCAAGGACGCTGCCAAGGCTGCAGCGATGGCTGCATATCTTCCCCAGAATGTTGAGCAGGAGAAGCCTGTTGAACCTGTCAAGGAAGAGTCTGAGCCTGTTGTTGCCGCCAAGCCTGACCGTGAGCCTGCGAAGTATGATAAGACCAGTTTTACTCCGGTTCCCGAGTTCAAGACCTTGTTTGATTCCAAGCCTTTTGGCTCTTCAGTTGATAACAGCCATGTGACTTCATCTCTTATCACACCGGGCAAATCTCTGCGGGATATCGCAAGAGATATATCGCCTTCGATAAAGCCTGAGGTTACTGAGACGGCCAAGACAAGCAATATCGAGAAGGATCTGGGACCTAAGGGTGAAGTGACCGATATCGCAAGTTCCAGATTTAAGTTTGATACGGCTGTTCATAATTCGATCACTGAGCTTCAGTCTTTGAAGGACAGGCTTGAACATCTGAATAAATTGGCAGATTCCGGAAAGTAATCCATGACAAGACTTTTTATGGAGCAGGTTGAGGCCGGGGACAGCGTAATTACGCTCGGTCCTGATGACTCGCATTATATTTCACAGGTTCTTCGCATGAGACAAAAAGAGCAGCTTGTTGTTGTTCTTAAAGACCGTGTTGAAGCTTTATGTGAAGTAGATAAGTTAACCAAGAATGAAGTAACACTTAAAGTCTTAACTACGGCTCCTAATACTTCCGAGCCGTCTTTTGACATAACGCTTTATCAGTCTGTATCCAAGGGTGAGAGGATGGAACTTACGATCCAAAAGTGCGTCGAGTTAGGCGTCACAAAGATCGTTCCTGTTTTTTCTTCACGTTGTGTTGTAAGGCCGGATGAGCCTCGCAAACAGCAATCTAAGACTTTGAGGTGGCAGAAGATCGCACTCGAGGCCGCAAGACAAAGCGGAAGAGGAGTGGTGCCTGTCGTTGCCGAACCCGTTGTTTTCGAGCAGGCTGTTAAAGATGCGTGCAGTGCTGATGTGGTTCTTTTCCCGTGGGAGGAGGAGCATGGTGTTACCTTAAAGGAGGCTCTTTCCGGTAAGACGAAGGAAAGCATCAAAGAAATTGCCGTGTTTATAGGCCCTGAGGGCGGATATGATGAGTCTGAGGCGGAACTTTCCCGTAATAGCGGAGCTGTTACCGTCACCATCGGAAAGAGAATCTTAAGGACGGAAACGGCGGGTGCTGCTGTTCTTTCTATGCTCTTATATAACTACGAGCTTTAAGACCAACACATTCTTCTTTTATTATTAATTATTATGTTATAATTATTTGTTAGCGGCGGAGTGTCATTGAGATGCTTCAGCTTATTTAAGGAAGGACAAATAGTTATGTCTGAATCTATTTTGGATATGAAGCGCACTGATATGTGCGGTACTTTAAGAGAAGGAGACGTCGGCAAGGAAGTCACTCTCATGGGCTGGTGCCACAAGGCAAGAGACTTAGGCGGCCTCACATTTATTACATTGAGGGACAGAAGCGGTGAGATACAGCTTGTTATCACACCTGACAGCTCTGAGCAGATCAGAAGCAAGGCTTCGAAGATCAGGTCTGAGTTTGTTCTTGCTGTTAAGGGCAAGGTTGCATTAAGATCTGCCCCTAACGATAAGATGCCGACAGGTAAGATCGAGATCAATGTTGAAGACCTGCGTATCATCTCAGAGTCGGAGACACCTCCTTTCTATATTGAAGACGAAGATACAGCTAATGAGTCCTTGAGACTTAAGTACAGATATCTTGATTTAAGAAGACCTGTTATGCAGAACAATATGATCCTTCGCCATAAGATTGCGAAGTCTGCACGTGATTACTTTGACGAGAAGGGATTCCTCGAGATAGAGACTCCTATGCTCGGTAAGAGCACACCTGAAGGAGCAAGAGACTATCTTGTGCCTTCAAGAGTTAAGCAGGGATCATTCTTTGCTTTGCCCCAGTCTCCCCAGCTTTACAAGCAGCTTTTGATGCTTGCGGGTTATGACCGCTATATGCAGATCGCACGCTGCTTCCGTGATGAGGATTTAAGAGCAGACAGGCAGCCGGAGTTCACACAGATGGACCTTGAGATGAGCTTCGTTGATTGTGACGACGTTATGGAAGTTACTGAAGGCTTCGTTGCAAGAGTATTCAAGGAAGTTCTTGATATCGATGTCGAGCTCCCTTTGAAGCGTATCCCCTGGATCGAGGCTATGAACCGCTATGGTTCCGATAAGCCTGACTTAAGATTCGGTATGGAACTTCAGGATATAAGCGAGTGGGCAAAGACCATCGACTTTGTTGTATTTAAGGATGCTATCGCACAGGGCGGTCTTGTAAAGGCTGTTGTTATCCCCGGCGGTGCTTCATTCTCACGTAAGGAAATCGATGCCTTAGGTGAGGTTTGCAAGACTTACAAGGCTAAGGGTATGGCATGGGTAGTTCCTGCGCAGACGGCAAGAGGATCTTTCCTTAAGTTCTTAAAGCCCGAGGATATCTCCGCTCTTGCTTCGACTTTAGGAGCAGGCGCTGACGATCTTATCTGCATTGTTGCTGACAAGTTTAAGGTTGTTCATGATTCATTGGGACAGCTTCGTATTGCTGCGGCTCAGAAGCTCGATCTCATTAAGAAGGATGATTTCAAGCTTTGCTGGGTAACAGAGTTCCCTATGTTCGAATGGTCGGATGAAGAGGGAAGATTCATGGCTATGCACCATCCTTTCACATGTCCTATGGATGAGGATCTCGATCACCTTGAATCAGATCAGGGTAATGTAAGGTCAAAGGCTTACGATATCGTATTGAACGGTTGTGAGCTCGGAGGCGGTTCCATAAGAATCCACGACAGAGATCTTCAGATGAGAATATTCAAGCTTTTGGGATTCTCGGAGCAGTCCGCCCAGGAGCAGTTCGGATTCCTTCTTGATGCATTCAAGTATGGCGTTCCTCCTCACGGAGGTCTCGCTATCGGTCTTGACCGTTTTGTAATGCTTCTTACCGGTGCTAATTCCATAAGAGAAGTAATAGCATTCCCGAAGGTTCAGAATTCTTCTGACCTTATGACTGATGCACCGGCACCTGTTGCTGAGGCACAGCTTGAGGAACTCGGCATTAAGCATGTGGAAGCATCATATGAAGATGATGACAACGATAACCTTGTAATGGATTGATAGTATGCATAAAAGAGATAAAAGTCAGGATGTAGTTGTAACGGACCAGAATAAGAAACCGGAGGTAATGGCTTCGGTTCTTGATTGGCTCATAACGATCGCCGTAGGTGTTCTTGTCGGAATACTTCTCGTTGTGTTCGTTGTACAGAAGGATAATGTTTACGGTGATTCAATGCTTCCGACTTTGCAAAGCGGGTATGTTGTTTTTACACAGAAGATATCCACATACTTTAATCACTACAACAGAGGCGACATTGTTATTCTCGACGGCTCCGGCATGGAGGGATACAACCACGAAGAATATCTTATCAAGAGGATCGTAGGTCTTCCCGGAGACACAGTCAGGATCATGGAAGGACATGTGTTCATAAGAGCGCAGGGTGAGTCAACATTTGTTATGCTTGATGAGCCCTACCTTGATGAAGGCACATTAACAGAGATGATGAGCTGGGGTCTTGAGAAGGGATATGATGAAGTGGTTCTTGCTGAAGGACAGTACTACTGTCTGGGTGACAACAGACCGGTAAGTAACGACAGCCGTAACCTCGGACCTTTCTCAGAAGACCGGATCATGGGCGTGGCGTTCTTCGTAATATATCCTTTCAATGCAATAAAGCCGATATAAAGGTGAAGATGGAAAGACAGGAACTGATTAGAAATTTCTGCATAATCGCTCACATCGATCACGGTAAGTCGACACTGGCTGACCGTATCATCGAACATACGGGTGTAGTGCAAAAAAGAGACATGATGAGCCAGATCCTCGATAACATGGATATCGAGAGAGAAAGAGGCATCACGATAAAGTCACAGGCTACGAGAATGCAGTATACGGCCAAGGACGGCAATACATATACTCTTAATCTCATTGATACTCCCGGTCATGTTGACTTTAATTATGAAGTAAGCCGCAGCCTTAAAGCATGCGACGGCGCTATTCTTATCGTCGATTCGTCACAGGGCGTTGAGGCTCAGACTATGGCAAATGCATATCTGGCTGTTGATGCAGACCTTGAGATCCTGCCCGTAATCAACAAGATCGATCTTCCTGCAGCAAGACCTGAGGAGGTCCGCAAGGAGATAGAGGATGATATCGGCATTGACGCTTCCTATGCGCCTTTGATCTCGGCCAAGAACGACATCGGAATAGATGAGGTACTCGAGGGCATCGTTAAGTATCTTCCGGCTCCCAAGGATCCTGAGGATGAGCCTTTTCGCGCATTGGTGGTAGACTCGAAGTACGACCCCTATAAGGGTGTTATCGCTTCCGTAAGAGTACGCGCGGGCTCAATCAAGACGGGAGAGTCTATACGCATGATGCACACGGGCAAGGAGTTCGCGATAACGGAACTCGGATATTTCCACCCGGGCCAGTATGTGCCCTCGAAGGAACTGCTTGCAGGTGAGGTGGGATATATCTGTGCCTCTATTAAGTCTGTATCTGACACGGCACCGGGAGACACCATAACATCCGCTTCTAATCCTGCATCTGAGCCTTTAACAGGTTATAAGGGTATACAGCAGATGGTGTTCTGCGGAATCTACCCGGTGGACGGCGCACGTTACGGGGATTTAAGGGATGCGCTCGAGAAACTGCAGTTAAATGATGCGGCTCTGTCATTCCAGGCTGAGACTTCCGCTGCTTGGGGCTTCGGCTTCAGATGCGGCTTCTTGGGGCTTTTACACTATGAAGTAATCGAGGAGAGGCTCGAAAGGGAGTTTAACCTCGATCTGATATCGACAGCACCTTCCGTTATTTACAAGGTGCATAAGATGGACGGCACCGAGCTTGAAGTGGATAACCCGACCAATATGCCTGATCCTTCCGAGATAGACTACATGGAGGAGCCGATAGTATTCGCGGATATAATTCTTCCGAAGGAGTATGTCGGTAATATCATGGAGTTGTGCCAGAACAGGCGCGGTGAATATGTCGATATGAAGTATCTTGACGAGACACGTGTTGTACTTCGTTATAAGATGCCTCTTAATGAGATCATCTACGACTTCTTTGATGCATTGAAGTCGAGAACCAGAGGATACGCGTCACTCGATTATGAGATGGCGGATTACCAGCAAAGCAAGCTTGTAAAGCTTGATATACTGCTTAACGGCGACCCTGTCGATGCTCTGTCTTTCATTGTTCACGCTGATAAGGCGTACGAGAGGGGAAGACGCATGGCGGAGAAGCTTAAGGAAAATATTCCGAGGCAGCAGTTCGAAGTGCCTATACAAGCGTGTATTGGTGGTAAAATAATAGCCAGGGAGACGATCAAGGCATTCCGTAAGGATGTAACATCGAAGTGCTACGGCGGTGATATCTCCCGTAAGAAAAAGCTTCTTGAGAAGCAGAAGGAAGGCAAGAAGAGAATGCGTCAGGTAGGATCTGTAGAGGTTCCGCAGGAAGCATTCATGAGCGTCCTGAAGCTTGATGAAGAATAAAAGAAAGATGAGGAAAAAGAAATGAAGAAGACAATCATTGCTAGCATCATTCTCGCTGCTGCTTTGGCAGTTGCAGGTTGCGGATCTAATGAGGCTGCCGAGACACAGGCTCCCGATGCACAGGTTCCTGTAGTTGAGACACAGGCTCCCGCTGCTTCTGAGACAGGTTTGGCTCCTGAGGTTGCAGGTGAAGGTCAGGCTGATCCCAACGCTTTCCCGACAGGAATTCCCCTTAATGAGGATAACTATGCTGAGTTTTTGGATGAATCTGGTAATCCCCAGCCTGTTATGTATGAGGTAATCGAAGACTGCATCACATGGTCCGGAAATGATGTTCAGACATCAGGCGGAGATCTCGTACAGGGAAGTATCGTATCAGCAGTTGCAACTGACGGAAACTATCTCATTCTTGATGATGAAAGAGTAGTTGAGGCTTCACACCTCCAGCAGTTCCAGTAATCTGTTGATTATATAAGAAATGAACGTCGCGGCCTTTACGGGCCGCGATTTTTACTTGCTTTTATTTGTGATCATATCGTTGCTTTATCGCAGATGACTCCTTTTACGCCCGGTTTGCATATAAAGAGTCTGCCGTCGGATTCGCCTTCAAGGTCCTCTCCTGATGAGGTTATAAAAAGAGTATCCAGATCTTTTCCCATAAAACAGCAGGAGGTTACATGCCTGGCGTCAAGTCTTATGACATCAAGGAGTTTGCCGTCTTTATGGCTTCTGCATTCAATCCTTTTGCCGTCCCAGACTGCAACCCAGAGATTACCGTTCTCATCGATACAAAGTCCGTCAGGAACGCCGTCATTAATCTCAAACAGAACCTTTCTGTTGGTGATGTCTCCTGTTACAAGGTCTCTGTCATAGACAAATACCGCATGTTCAAGAGAGTCGGAAAAATAAAACTTGGTCTTATCATGGCTCCATGCCATTCCGTTTGAAATCTTCGTATTTGCCTGCTGGACTTTGACTGCCCCTTCAAAGTAACTGTAAAGATTGCCGCAAGGGGAGTGGTCCCCCTCAACGGATGAACCGAAGAATATGCGTCCGTCGGGATCGGCCTTCGCGTCATTGGATCTTTGATATGATTCGTAATAAGACTTAAGGTCAACGGTCTTAGTAAGTTTCCCATTCTCATATGTGTAGAGTCCGTCCTGACATGCAAGCACATATCCTTTTGAGTTCTTCAAGGGGATTGCAGCACCAATCTTCTGTCCAGCATCAAAACAAACGGATTCATCGCTGCCTTGCTTTGTGTAGAATTTGCCGTCGATGATATCAACCCATGAAATGCGGTCATATCTTTCGTCGTAGAAAGGTGCTTCCGCAAGTCTGTATTTATTCGTGTCGTAAAGCATGGCATGGCGGCCGCCGCCCTCTTCAAGCCATTCATCCCGTGTGAGTTTATTAACGTGTCCGGTACGCTTCTCGTTCATAAGAGGCACATCGACATCCTGGGTAGTCCACTGATACTTAAATCCGCACTTTTGCTGGACATGGCGTGATCTGTCGTTGCCGTCATAGTATCCGCACCATATTGTTTCCTTATGAAGATCCTCGAAAATGTATTCTATTATTGCTTTAACGGCTTCGGTCATGTAGCCTTTTCCCCAGTGAGGGACTCCAAGCCAGAATCCTATCTCGGTAGAGTTTTCCTTATCATCACAAGCCAGGTCGTCATACTTGAGACCTACATTTCCGATAACAGTTCCGCTCTGTTTAAGTGTTATAGCGAAGTTGTCAGGTGCAGTAAGAACGTTCCTGATAATATATAGACTCTCTTCTATATCTTTGTGCGGAGGCCACCCTGTTATAGGACCTACCTTAGGGTCCTTACAGTACTCATAACAGACCGCGGCATCATCCTCGTTCCAATATCTTAAAATGAGTCTTTCGCTCTCGATAATCATAACTTAACTCCTTCACACCTTGTTTTTGTACTATAACACACTTTAGTTGCGTTAAGAGTCCCGAAGCCTTATAATGTTTGGGCTTGCGGGTGTGATGGAATTGGCAGACATGCCAGATTTAGGTTCTGGTGAGCGATCGTGCAGGTTCGACCCCTGTCACCCGCACCACGGTAAACTCTTCACGGATTACGTGAAGAGTTTTTATAATACATTGAAGAGGACATAAGAATGTTATTGGTGTTAACAGGTTATTTCATCTCTATTAATGTGATAACTATGGCGGTATACGGCATAGATAAGCTTAAGGCGGTCAGAGGGAGCTTCCGCATCCCGGAGAAAATCCTCATCGGTCTTATGGCGGCAGGAGGCGTGTTTGGAGCTATAGCCGGTATGCTTTTGTTCCGTCACAAGATAAGAAAACCGAAGTTCATTATATGTTCTTTTGTTTTTGCTGTTTTATATCTGGCTTTATTTGCCTTTATAGCTTATAAACATCTGATATAAGCTATTTGAGAAGTCTTTTTATATCCTTCTCATTACATTCAGGAAGCATCTTAAGCAGATGCTTTTTAAATTTCTCGTATGATTCCGCGGGGTCTTCCTTGTAACGCCCGCGGCACAGACGCTTTCCCCAGTAGTTATCAGCGATATCATATTTGGCGACACCCCATCCGTATTCAAGCCCGGTCTTTTTGCTTACCGGATAGACAAAATCAACCGGTGTTACATATGTCTGCATCTGAAGTCTTGTGATTGAATTATCAAATGTATTCTGTCCCTTGCGGTCAAATGCCGTAAGTCCGTATTTTATCTGTTTTGAAAGGCAGGGACCATTCTTGCCGAGAAAATCCATAGCTGCATGATCGCACATAGGGACGACTAATTCATCGAACCTTGAATCAAAGTCATAACCGTCACGTCTGAAATTGCATATGTATGGCCACCACTTAAGACTGATAAAGCAAGCCTTTCCGTTAGTAAACTTGCCATAGACGAGCTTCTTCTCCCGTAGAACTTCGCCCTTCCATTCCCATGCGGGCCAGATAATCCTTCCTCCATCGGTGGTGTTGCCTTGCCACCAGTTATCCTCACTTATGTTCTCCTCAACAGAAAACCCTGTTATATGATTCTCAAAGAAGGGGAGAAGACCGATCTCATCGGTCAGTTCAATAAGGTCATCCAGATTTTCAATCAATGGTAACTGCATTTCAAAATACCTCTCATTCGATTATAATATTCGGGATAATTCTTTGAAAGCGGGACAGTTCTTGGAAAGATTCGAACTTAACAACGAGAAGAAGTTCTCTCTTGCTATGCTCCTCATGACTGTTGTCATGGTTCTTGGAACGGGACACTTAAGTGTTGAGGGAATGAATGCTGATGCGTTTGCTCTTAATTACCGTCACGGTATCTTACCAAGGGGCTTCTCCGGACTTATTCTCGACATGTTCTGCTCCGTGTTCGGTGAGCGTTTCTTCACTTACGCTACTGTTTTTGCAATCTGCTCGATAGGATATGTTTTATACCTTGCGGTGATGTGGCACTTTGCAAAGAAACTCATAATCTCTCTTGATAATACAGACCGTGCCCGTGCTTTCGTTATGGTCATTGCGCCTTACTTTATTGCCATGTTTCTGGGGTATGAGAACTACGGCAGATCGGATATGTATCTTCTTGCCCTGTCCTTGGTCGCAGGCTATGCGGTCATTAAGCAGAAAGGACTCATCCTTACTGTAATTTGTCCTTTCCTTGCCGTGCTTATACATGAAGGCTACACCCTTACTTTCTACAATATTGTAATTGCATGCTTTATCTATAAGATCCTCACGTTAAAAGGGAAGGATAGAACGGCTAACATCGTTTGGCTTGTTTTAAGCATACTGTCCGTTTCCGGCATTTTTGTCTGGGTATTCTTCCTGAGTCATAAGTATGTTCCGATTAACACCGATATCTATCTTGATATCATTCATAAAGCGGAGATCCTTACATCTCCCGAGGGTTACACTCACTATGACTTCCTTAACATGATTCTTGTCGGAACCGATACTTACGGAAACGAGGATACGATGAGGAGTCTCGCGCTTACTGAGATGCCGTTGTTCATCGTTTTATTCCTTCCCGTGTTTAAGCTTGGTGCCGGGTTTATCCGTAAGATCTACTTCAATTCACAAAACAGATTACTCGTGATCATAATGTGCTTAGGGTCGGTAACGCTTCTGCCTGAGTTTGCACAAAAATGTGATGTGGGCAGATGGATGTTTGCCTTCATAACTTACTATGTGATCTTGTTAGTGCTTCTGCTCATCGATGGCAATAAGCTCGTCCGCAGAGTCTTTGATGTTACATTAAAAGAGATTGAACAAAGCGGCTGGAAGGGAATCTTCTATGCTCTTTACATTATGCTCTTTGTTCCGTTTCAGACATTCTTTGTCTCTTCGGTATCATTCAACATACTTGAGTTTATGAGAAGTCTGTTCTACGGGGATCTGTTCTGATTCCTTGATGGGGACATTAAGGCTTCTGGCTATAATGTCAGCCCATTCTTTATAGCTTTTTCCTATAACAATGTTAAATTTTCCGTCAGGGGACTTAACCTGAAGGAATCTTTTATACTCAACAAGAACGGCGTTCCCGTAGCTTTGGTTAAAATCATCCGCAGATACTTCGCGGCAGCGGAAGAAGGATTTCTTCGCAAGAAGGCGTGTTTCCTCCTTGCCGATAACAAGCCACAGCACGGAGCGGGAAGGCATTTTGGGAACCCCTGCGAAAATAAAAAGAGGTATGGCATAAACGATGTTGCCCTTAACGCGCCTTCTGATCCTTCCGGGAAGCTTCTTATGTATCTTGTCCACTTCCTTACCGTGTTTAAATATCCTGTGAAGGATGGGACGGGCGTAGATCTCTTTATAGTAAAACGTAACGCGGGCAAGTACTCTGAAGAGGATTATTCCGAGTATGGCGATAACAATGCTGATAATAAAAGAGATGGCAGGGAATGTTATCTGAAGAAGTATCATGCCTGCATGAAGGATAGCCTTAAAGATCTGTTCGACAATATTCAATCCTTTTACCGGAATAGCGGCACATATGGTTCCTATGTTATCGACGCAGTCATAGACGCAGCTGTAAACAACGGTTGCAAGTATTAACGTAACTATTCCGATTACCCATGTGTACCAGGGGGCGGATTGTGCTGCTGTTGTAACTGCTGCAGCGGCGCTTTTCGCAGGGGGCTGGGGTTTGCTTACGGCGTCGTTGGTTACAAGCGGCATAAGTGACAGTGCTGTTATGCCGATCCAGCCAGTAAGCTTATCGAGTTTATCTATGGTTGCCTGCGAGAATATCTTACTTTCCGCAAAAGAATGGATAACTATCATTACTGCTGCAACAATTGTAAGGAATACGGCAGCATACGGGTTGGCTATAGGAAGTGAAGCTGCTGAGTTAAGAACAGGAACGCTGTTTAAGTACTGTGCTATGAAATTAAAGAAGGCGGAGTCGGGTGAATAAACGGAAGCATTCTCGAGAGCCCCCAAAGTAGCAAGAAATGCCATTGTAGCAGTCGGGTTAACGGATGCGGTAACTGCTGTTGAGAATATGCCTGTATAGTATCCGAAGCTGTTTCCGATAGTGAACGGATTTGCAGTAAACATATAATTATCCCCCTTCGATTATATATGTTAGCATATAGGTGTTAATTACATAAGATGATCAAGGAGGATCTGATATGGATGACAAGGCGATGTATAAACTCTCATACGGTTTGTTTATTCTGACTTCCGCGCAGGATGGAAAAGATAACGGCTGCATTGTTAATACGGTTCAGCAAGTAACGACAGAACCTAACAGGATAATCGTAGCAATAAACAAGAATAACCTTACACATGATATGGTCCTCAATACGGGAAAGTTCAATGTGTCGGTCCTCTCGCAGGATTCGAAGTTTGATACATATAAGCACTGGGGTATGCAAAGCGGCCGGGATGTCGATAAGATGGAAGCAATCGAGATATCCCGCAGTGCCAACGGTCTCGTTTATATTGCAGGGGAACAGACGAATGCTTATATAAGTGCAAGCGTTGTCTCGTCAACAGATCTTGGAACACACACTTTGTTCCTCGCGGATGTAACTGACGGTCAGGTCTTGTCAGAGACGGAAAGCGCGACATATGCTTACTATCAGAAGAACATCAAGAGTAAGCCTGCGGCTGATGCCCCGAAGAAGGGTTTTGTCTGCACGGTATGTGGATACATTTATGAAGGTGATGAACTGCCTGCTGATTTTATGTGTCCCTGGTGCAATCACGATGCTTCATATTTTGAACCGGTTAAATAATATTGGGGAGGTAACATAAAATGGCTGAAGAGGCAAAACAGGACGAGCAGGTAATCGCGGGAAAGATACTTAAGGAAGAGAAGAAGCAGAGCCGTAAAGAGGGCGTTCAGTCGATAGCTTTGATCGTTATGGCAGTTTGTGCGGTGATTGTCACTATTTCCGTAGTAGCTTTAATTGCTAACGTAACTGCGAAACTGAATTCTCTTTATACCAAGGCAGATACTGCGATCACTACTTTGAATGAAGTTGCATCAGGCATAAAAGAAGCTGATCTTCCCGGCATGGCTGAAAAGATCGAGACTCTTACGAACGATGCGACATCCGGTATCTCAACAACAATGGAGAAGATCGATTCTATCGATATCGAATCTCTAAACAACTCAATCGAACGTCTTGATCAGGCTACCGAGGCATTCTCGGCCACAGTAGAGGGAATAGGTTCGATATTCCACTGATCAGTAGTCGAGGCCTAAGTGCTTCTTAAGATCATCATCACTTCCGATGACCAGTACTGACTGATTCTCGGTGAAAGGATCAGAAGGAGAATACTCCATATTGAATTCAGCATCCTTGTCTCTTACGGCAAGGATGTTTAAATGCATTTTTTGTCTGATCTTAAGATCAACGATGGACTTGCCGATCCATTCCCTGGGAACTTCCACTTCGAAGATAGAATAGTCACCGGGAACGGGAATGTAGTCCTTGATATTGCTTGAACTGAATCGTATTGCAGTCCATTCTGCTATGTCCTTCTCAGGGTAAACGACCTTGTCGGCACCGTTTCTTAAAAGGAACTTCTCGTGAACATCTCTTGAGGCTCTTGAGATAACAAGCTTTGCGCCTAATTCCTTGAGAAGGGAAGTGGTCTCAAGCGAGTTTTGGAAGTTGTCGCCGATTGAAACCACACAGATATCAAAATTGTTGATACCGATCGTCTTCATAAAGTCGGGGTCAGTTGCATCACCGATGAGGCTCGATGTTACGAAGTCGAGAACCTTGTCTATCTTCTCTTCGCTTTTGTCGATAATAAGTATCTCGTCGCCCTGCTCGGCAAATTTCTGGGTTATATACGTTCCGAATCTTCCGGCACCGATAACAAGTATGTTCTTCATAAGATCCTCCTTAAGATCATCCTACGGCCATATGGTCGACAGGGTACTTATCGTGAATAGCATTGGTTCTTCCGGTTGCAGCGAAGACCAGTGTCAAACCGCCGACTCTGCCGCCGTACATAATGAATATCAGAATACACTTCGAGATAACTCCCAAAGAAGTTGTAATTCCCATCGTAAGTCCTACCGTAGCAACCGCTGATGCACATTCAAACAGCGTTTTTACCAATGGCAGGTTCTCGATCAGTGATATAGAAAAAGCTCCGATAAGGAATAAGTGCATATCAAGAAGGAAAACAGACACGGAGCTTAATACAACATCCTGGTCTATCCTTCTTTTGAATAAGGCGGGAGCCTTTTCGCGGCGGAATACGCAGGTCATGGATGCCCAAAGGACCGCGATAGTGGTGATCTTCATTCCGCCAGCGGTTGAACCCGGAGCACCGCCAATGAGCATGAGTATTATCGTGAGTGCGATACTGCCGCCCGAGAACTCGTTATAGTCAACGCTTGCAAATCCGGCTGTTCTGGGTGTTACGGCATTAAAGAGTGACTCGATGATGCGTGCCCCTGCGGGATCTCCAGTAAACTCTACAAAGTAGTAGAAGACCGTGGGAATCACGATGAGGAACAGCTCGGAGACAAGTATTACCTTGCTTTGTGTGCTGTAGCGCCTGAACTTGAATTTCCAGGTGCGGATATCATTCCATGTAAGAAAACCGAGTCCGCCTGTCAGGATCAGGAAGATAAAGACAAGGTTTACTACGGGGTGAGTTCTGTAGAACATAAGTGAGGAAAACTCACCCTTGGACCCAAGAAGGTCGAAGCCCGCATTACAGAAAGCCGATATCGACATGAAGATCGAGTACCAGATTCCCTTGGCAACACCAAAATCCTTGATAAACACGGGCATAACGAGTATAGCGCCAAGCCCTTCGAAAAGGATCGTGCCCTTAACAATGAAGTCGGTGAGCCTGGCTATTCCGCCGATATTAGGAGCGGATACGGCCTCCTGCATAGCTGCTCTTGACCTTAAATCAATCCTTTTGCCTGTAAGTCTCATAAAGAAGGTAGTCATGGTAAGAACACCCATGCCCCCGATCTGAATCAGCAAAAGTATTACAATTTGACCGAATAATGACCAGTGAGATTGTGTATCCTCTACTACGAGTCCTGTAACGCAGCTTGCTGAAACTGATGTAAACAGGGCATCTATGAAAGGAGTTGCCTCCCGTGATTTGGAGGATATCGGTAAAGTAAGGAGTAAGGCTCCTATCGCAATCATGATAAGAAACCCCGCAAGTATGGCTTGCGGACCCGTGAGCCTTTTTCTTGTACGATTTTGCATATCGGTATTATATAATAATTGCTATGAATAAAAAAATCTTATCTTTAATTCTCGTTGCAGCCGGCTCGGTTATGAGTTTTGCCGCATGTTCGGAGGATGATGCAGCAGTAACAGAAACTACTGTGCAGACGCAGCCCACTGCTGAGGTGCTGGCTCCAATTCTTGCACCGCGTGAGTCAGATACTGTTACCCAGACGACTACCGAACCTACAGGTGAGCATGGCGATGCGCCTGATACCTCAGCTCCTTTGCTTGTTGCGATCACAAGGGACGCTTATGTTGAACTCGGTACGGCTTTTGATATTGACAGTTTTATCAGCTATATCGATGACACGGATCCTAATCCCTCTTTGATGGTAACGGGAAATGTAAACACTGCTGTTACCGGTGCTTATCCTGTATCCATCACGATTGCCGATGCAACGGGTAATATTACAACTGATTCCATAACAGTAAATGTATATGAGCCTGTACCTGACAGCGGTGTAGTTCCCGATACTTCCGGCGGATATAACGGAACGGATTTTTCCGAGTTTATGGCTTCATATCCGGGTGAGAATATTCACTACGGAATTGATGTGTCACATTGGCAGGGAGCAATTGATTTTAATTCTGTTGTTGCATCCGGATGTGAATTTGTCATCATAAGAGCCGGCTGGTCTTCCGACGGAGAATTCCATGAGGACGATTATTTCCAGACTAATATTCAGGGAGCAACACAAGCGGGACTTCCGATAGGTGTTTATGTCTATACCTCAGATAATACGGTTCAGGCTGTTGAGAATCTGGCTGATACGGTAAGCTCGCTTGTTGACGGATATAACCTCGCTTTCCCTGTTATTTATGACTGGGAGAGTTTCAGCAAGGTGCAGCAGTATCACTTAAGTATCGCGGATCTGAACGATCTTTACAGAGCTTTCGATAACAGGATACAGCAGCACGGCTTAAGCAGTACTCTTTACGGAAGTAAGTATTATCTCGATATTATCTGGGATGATTCGATTTCTCCGGTATGGCTCGCCCACTATAATTCGTCAACCGATTACACAGGTGAGTATTTCATCTGGCAGCAAAGTGATCACGGCTTGATATCGGGCATAGACGCATATGTTGATTTGGATCTTTACTATGGTACTCTTCCCGGAGGTTCATGATGGTAAGTATTGATAATGTCTCGGTTAAGTACAAGAAGACTATCCTGAAGGAAGTGAACATAGAGGCGTCGAAGGGCGAATGTATCGGCCTTTTGGGCCTTAACGGTTCCGGTAAGTCAACTCTTTTGTCTGCAATTGCAGGCTTGAAGAAGCCTTCATCAGGAAGGATAAAGATTGAAGGGAAGACCGGATTTGTCACACAGGAGAATGCTCTCATTGATGAGCTTAATGCCTATGACAACCTTCTTATGTGGACATCTTTTAAGAAAGACGAGATCATGAAGGCTTTAAACGGGCCTGAATTATCAATGCTTAAGGTTACAGATTACATTAATGTCAAGGTAAGGAATATGTCGGGAGGAATGAAGAAGAGACTTGCACTCGCATCAGTTCTTATTACCGGTCCCGATATCCTTTTGATGGACGAGCCTCTTGCTGCTCTTGATATTCCTGCAAAGCAGGATATCCTCAAGTTTATAGATGTTTTTAAGCAGGGCGGCGGTACCATCTTTATCGCAAGTCATGACGAGGGCGTATTTGACCATTGTGATAAGGTCTATCATCTTAAAGACGGAAAGTGCACGCTTCTTGATAAATCGACCCGCGTGTCGCAGATAGTGATCTGATGATTAGAGCTTCGCTTAAAAGGATATTGTATTTCATGCCGTTTGTTATCGTGTACTTTCTTGTACTCGGTCTTACGGCACTTGCATTTTCTTTATTGGCAGAGAACGTTCTTTTCAAAGACGGTTCTTTCTCGGTGGTCAAGGTTGCTTACTATCTTCCCGATGATTCCGCACTTAATGAGACGGGCTTCAGTTTTGTAAGTCATATGGAGAGTGTTGAAGGGTCTATAAGTTTTGTTGAGTACGATTCAGACCGGGAGGTACGCGAAGCGGTTGATGAGGAGGATGTGTCTGCAGGTCTTATTATTCCCGCGGACTTCGCATCCGGTATCTTTTCCGGTACGAATCCTGAAATCGAGGTGGTATTTAAGTCAGCTGATACATTTGATGAACATGTGGTTGCTGATATTATGCTCGTTCTCGCGAATGACTTGGGCGTAGGCCAGGCATCCGTACAGGCCACGTATTCTCTTTGTGATGAATATGGTATTGATCCGAACCGTTCCTATGATATATCCGAACAGGTGCGCGTTAGTGAGCTTGCCTATGCAATGGACAGATTCCATGCGATTGATATTAAGACTATCGACGATATATCCACATATACGCTGGTACAGAAAGTTACTGCGTCAGTACTTATTTATATCTTCATCCTTTCCGTGTTCGTTTTCGCGTATTTTTGTAAAGGGTCGAACAGGGCCTTTGTTATTAAAGCGAAGCTTTCAGGGATATCTCTTCTGAAGCTTTTTTCTACCGAGGCGCTCAGTGTCTGGATAATGATGTATATAGTCTTTGTTCTGTTTTTCATAGGACTTAAGTTTACAAGCATCGGGATAAAGACATCGGCAGTGCTGTTCATGATACCTGTCATGCTTCTGCTTTCATGTCTGGTTACCGGAATCTGCTATCTGTTCAAGACGCCGGTATCAGCATCCTATATATCCTTTGCTTTCTTTACGGTTCTTATGTATGGTGCGGGCGGTCTTATGCCCATTGAGTTCCTGCCCAGATTCCTGCAAAAGTGGGTATTCATTAATCCTCTTAAGTACCTTATTGACTTTACTTTGGAGGTGATGTTCGGATGAAGATCATATTGAACCGCCTCTATGTAAGTGCCAAGAGAAGTTTTAAGAATCCGTATGTCTATTTCATGGCGGCGATCCTGCTCATTCTGGGTATCGTATCGTTTGTTATGCCGCCGAAGGAATCTTCAGCATATATACCGGTAGCAATTCTTAATCTTGATGATTCACCAAGAACAAAGGAAGCGGTAGAGGATCTGTGTGATATGACTTCGATCTTCCATTTCTACGAGGTCGATAATGAAGCACAGATGTATTCTGATATAGCAACAGGTACTGCCAATACAGGCGTGATCTTCCCTGAGGATATGATGGAGTCAAGCGGCTCGCTTCGCTCGTTACCTGATATTGAGATTGTAACCACGCCTTCTTCAACATTACCTCTGATGTCTTCAGAAGAAGTGTTCATGAAGCTTTTCCCGCATTTTGCTTATTATGTCATGATCGACACCATAGACAGATCGGATGTGGATTTCCCGGACGGCTATGAGCAGGAACTTAACAGGATCATGGAAGAAGCGATGGGGAGTAATACCATCTACAGGCTCGAGAGTCTCGAGAATGCGGATTACGATGATATCGTTACGGTTGAGAAGCTTCCTATCCCTGTATATAAGTTCGCAGGATTCTTCATATGGATGGCAGCGCTTCTCGGTGCGCTTTCATACCTCAATGATTGTGATAACAAGCTTTATACCAGGATGAGTAAGGGAGCAAGAGTGTTCATGGGTCTTATTCTTCCTGCTGTGCATGTGCTTCCCGTGTTATTTGTATCACTTATAAGTTTCCTTATAGCCCAGGTTGAGTTTTCTGTTGGAAAGATCTTTCTTTACGGGATCTGCGTTATCGTACTTGCCTTTGTAATAGCGACGGTTTTCTCGCTGCTGCCGGGACAGGGGAAGAAGAGTCATGCTTTATCGGCTGTTCTGCCGACATACCTTATTCTCTCATTCCTGTTCGGAGGAGTTCTTATCAACCTGTCAGTCTACAGCCCTGTACTTAAGGCTGTATCGATGCTTTTCCCGCCTTATTTATTCTAAAGTTCCCTAATATTTAAAGTTGAACTCATACTATCTAAAGTGATAAAATTTATAAGATATTTGCCTTTGAGCAGGAGGTTTCACAATTTATGTACCTGATTAAGAAGAAAAGGGTACTGTGTCCTTCGATATTCCTTATGGATGTCGAGGCGCCCCGCGTAGCACAGTACTGCCAGCCCGGACAGTTCATCATTGTCAGAATCGATGATCAAGGCGAGAGAATCCCTCTTACAATCTGCGATTATGATCGTGATGCAGGAACGATAACAATCGTTGTTCAGACGATCGGTGCATCTACCAAGAGAATGATGGATCTTCAAGAAGGCGACAGTTTCCACGATTTTGTCGGCCCTCTGGGCAAGCCTTCCGAGCTTATTACAGATGATATTGATTCCATTAAGGATAAGAAGATACTTTTTGTAGCAGGCGGATTGGGAACAGCTCCCGTATATCCCCAGGTTAAGTGGCTTCATGAGCATGGTATCGATGCTGACGTTATAGTCGGTGCGAAGACCAAGGATCTTGTTATCCTTGAAGAGGAGATGAGCGCTGTTGCAGGTAATCTTTACATCACAACAGATGACGGCTCCTACGGAAGAGAAGGAATGGTTACCAAGGTAATCGACGACCTTGTAACCAACGAAGGCAAGCACTATGATCTGTGCGTCTCAATCGGACCTATGATCATGATGAAGTTCTGCTGCCTTACAACAAAGAAGTATGAGATTCCCACTATCGTTTCCATGAACCCTATCATGGTAGACGGAACCGGTATGTGCGGTGCATGCCGACTCACGGTAGGTGATGAGGTTAAGTTCGCTTGTATCGACGGTCCCGAGTTTGACGGCTTCAAGGTTAATTTCGACGAGGCCATGGGAAGAATGAGACTTTACAAGACTCAGGAGGGCGAAGCTTTGCTCGCACTTGAAGAAGGAAAAACGCATCACGGCGGATGCGGTAATTGCGGAGGTGACAAGTAATGGCTGCACCCGGATTTGAGAAAGTACCCATAGCTGAGCAGGACCCCAAGGTCAGGGCAACCAACTTTGATGAGGTCTGCTTAGGATATACAGAAGAGCAGGCAGTGCTCGAGGCTTCAAGATGCCTTAACTGCAAGAACCCCAAGTGTGTCAGCGGATGCCCTGTTAACATCGATATCCCGGGCTTCATCACGGCTATGAAGGAGCAGGATCTTAAGAGGTCTTACGAGGTGCTTACTGCATCCTCATCCTTGCCTGCTGTATGTGGTCGTGTTTGCCCCCAGGAGACTCAGTGTGAGGCACAGTGCATCAGAGGAATCAAGGGTGATGCCGTTTCTATCGGTAAACTCGAGAGATTCGTTGCAGACAAGGCAAGAGAGCAGGGTCTTACCATGCAGGCCTCAGCTCAGAAGAACGGACACAAAGTTGCCGTAGTAGGCTCCGGTCCTGCCGGACTTACATGCGCAGGCGACCTCGCGAAATTGGGTTATGACGTCACTATCTTCGAGGCTTTGCACGAGGCGGGCGGCGTTCTTACTTATGGTATCCCCGAGTTCCGTCTTCCTAAGGAAGGTGTAGTTAAGCCCGAGGTTGAGAACGTTAAGAAGCTTGGAGTTAAGCTAGAGACCAACGTAGTTATCGGTAAGTCGGTTACTATCGATGAACTTATGGAGAACGAAGGCTTTGAGGCTGTTTTCGTAGGGTCCGGTGCCGGACTTCCAATGTTTATGAAGATTCCGGGCGAGAATGCGAAGGGTGTTTTCTCCGCGAATGAGTATCTTACACGTAACAACCTTATGAAGGCATTCAGAGAGAATGCAGATACGCCTATCTTCAGACCTTCGAAGGTTGCTGTAGTAGGCGGCGGTAATGTTGCGATGGATGCGGCCAGAACTGCATTGAGATTGGGTGCAGAGGTTACTATCGTCTACAGAAGATCTGAAGCTGAACTTCCCGCAAGAGCCGAGGAGGTTGAGCATGCGAAGGAGGAAGGTATCAAGTTTGAACTTCTTACCAATCCTGTCGAGATCTTAACGGATGATGATAACAACGTAACGGGTATGAGATGCATAAGAATGGAGCTCGGTGAGCCTGATGCTTCAGGAAGAAGAAGACCTGTTCCTGTTGAAGGATCTGAATTTGATCTTCCTACAGATGCAGTTATCATGTCCCTCGGTACATCGCCTAACCCTCTGATCGCTTCAACGACTAACGGACTTGATACTAATAAGTGGAAGTGCATCGTTGCTGATGAGGGTAACGGACAGACTTCCAAGGAAGGTGTCTTCGCAGGCGGAGATGCAGTTACCGGTGCAGCTACCGTTATCCTTGCAATGGGCGCAGGTAAGGCTGCTGCCAAGGGTATTGATGAATACATAAAGTCTAAGTGAACGCTTACTTCTACAGGTTGCTTATAACCATAAAAAGAAGGCCGATTGCCGACATCCTTGCGGTTGTCGGCATTTTTGCGTCTGTAAGTGCCATTAGAGCATTTGACCGGGTGCCTGTTCACCTGATGGAAAGAGATACTGATACCGTTCTCGGAATAATGACACTTTTGCTTATCATCTGTTTTGATTATGCTTTTGTTGTAGGCTTTAGAAGCGGTGTGTTAGGGTATCATCCTGCAGATATGACTTTCCAGTTTGCGGCCCCTTTTAAGAAGGTGTTCAACCTTTTTGTTTCTTTCCCGTACGGACTTGGAAGTCTTGCTGTCTTCATCTGGATTATTTGTACTAATTCACCGGTGCTTAACTGGTGGATATCGGTGTCAAAGACAGATATGATCGCGTTCGTGATAGAAGCTTTCTTTATCATGATTCTGGCGTTCATGTTCACATCGTTTATCAGTGCGAGGTACTGTGATAACAGGAAGGCGATAATCCTTACTGTTGCTTCACTTTTTGCGGTTCACTTTATCCTGTTCGGAATAATCATTGGCGGGCTTATCAATGAATACGGTTCTTTTTCCGCTGTACGTGCACAGCCGCTTGTTGTCATACTGAGCCGTTGCGGGAACTCGGTTTATGCTGATATGTTCCCGGTTGCAGGATGGGTGGGGCTTATCTATAAAGGAATTCTTCACGGAAGTTTCAATCTTTTTCCCATAGTTGTTATTGCTTATCTTGCCGTATGTGTTCTCGTGTTCTTTCTGTACAGGAATGCCCGGTTTGATTTCTACGAGACGGCGGGTCTTAATACCGGAAGGATCATCGAGATAATCGAAGCGAGTAAGGCCGGTGTTGAAGCTGTCAATACAGGGATAGCAAGAACTGCCAAGGTTGGAAATGAAGTGTACAAAAGAGGGTGGGGAGCATCGGCTTTCTTCCATATGCACCTGTTCGAGAACTTAAGAAGCTCGAAGCTGTTCTTTATAAACAAGGTCGCGATGATATACAGAATATTTGCTCTTATCCTTCTGCTTATCACGGACAGCATGCTCCCTGAAGATCTTGATCTTATAGTGATCATAATAGGTATGACCACTATGATGGTTTTAAATGCGATCGTATTCGGCGGAGGCAAGACTGTAATGGAAATGGGGCGCCCGTATTTCTTCATGGTTCCGGAGAAGCCCACCCGTAAGCTTGCAATGTGTATATTGTCGGATCTTCCCGAGATGATCTTCGATGCTGTGCTTTGTGCACTGATAGTTAAGATAGTTACGTGGCAGGATTTTACTGTTTTGCCGATGATAGCCTTTGTGCTTATGATGACTTCTTTTGACCTGTTATCCCAGACTGTCGGTATTATCTGTGTCAAGCTTCTTAAGCAGTTCGGCAAGTTCTCTATGATGATAGCAAGATACATACTGATAGTTTTCCTGCTTGTCGCGGGAATGATCCCGTCTGACATTATTACGAACGGCCTGACCGGAGTTATCGCGGAGAACCTTTCAGCTGTGCTTACCGTCATGATCGGCATGCTGGCGGTAACATACTTTGCGATGTGGCTTTTGCTGCTGCTTATATCAAGGGGAATCTTTAATAAGTCTTAAAACATAATAACGAATTGATTGTTAGAATGTATTGAACATATGAGAAGGGTGGAAAGATATGCTTACAGTAAATGGAGTAACTAAGAAATATAAGAAGTTTGTTGCTAACGATAATCTGTCATTTACTATCAACGACGGAGAAGTCGGTATCCTGCTCGGACCTAACGGTGCAGGTAAATCAACGATAATAAAGTCTATTGCGGGACTTCTTAAGTATCAGGGAACGATAGAGGTCGACGGACTTGAGAATCACACACTCGAGGCTAAGAGGAAACTCGGATATATCCCTGAGATTCCGGCTTTATATGATACGCTCACGATTGATGAGCATCTTGAATTCATAAGACGTGCTTATAAAGTTGAAGATGTATCCGTAAAAGAGAAGCTTCTTGAAAGATTCGAGCTTACGGATAAGAGAAAGAAGATGGGTAAGGAATTGTCCAAGGGTATGCAGCAGAAAGTATCCATCTGCTGTGCACTGATGCACAACCCTTCTGTCGTTATCTTTGACGAGCCGATGGTAGGTCTTGATCCTCATGCGATCAAAGAGTTGAAGCTTGTATTCAGAGAATTAAAGGACGCAGGAAAGACTGTTCTTATCTCCACACATATGATAGACACGATAGAGGATTATTGGGATGTCGTTCATATCATGATGAATGGTAAGATCGCGGCAACAAGACATAATATTCCCGGTAAGGCAGATGATAAGAGCCTTGAGCAGTTGTTCTTCGAGATAACCGAAGGACAGACTGAGTCTTAAGGGGGTCTTATGTTAAACGCATATCTTTACAGAGTGCGCAGAGCTGCGCTCAAAAGACCATGGAAGTTTATACTCGCATTGTTCTTTTTGGGGATATTCGGCATAATGCTCGCATATCCGACACTTATGAGTATGCCCAACAGCGACGGGTCCGTAAGTGATTCGTTTGTCCCGCGTAATATAGAAGTTGTAACAGGCGGAATGTATCTCATCATTCTTGTCTTGTTTAACTTCATGTTCTATACGGCACTTAAGAATGGTGTTATCGGTTTCTCAACGGCAGATGTTATCTATCACATGGCAGGTCCGTTCACTCCGAGATTTAATCTTATAATCGCGGCCTCCGGAACCTTGCAGATCTGCTTAATGTTCACATTCCTTATATCCACACAGACCGCCATTATCTATGGCGCCATTGGTGTAAGTTCAATCGATCTGATTTGTATTTTGCTGGGGTCCTTTGTCTCGGCGGTTATCGGGTATTTCTTCGGGGCGTTGTTCTGTGCGTTCTATGCCGATGATGAGGTTAAGAAGAACCGCGTTATGACCGCAGGAATTGTTCTGGATGTAATTGCAGTGGGTGGTTTTGCAGCTTCTCTTCTTGCAAGCGGTGCTTCGATAAGCGATCTGGGTGTTAAAGGTGTAGTCGCACAATTCGGAAAGTCCTGGTTTATCAAAGCATTTCCGGGCGGAGGATGGGTTTCTCTCATTTACGACGGTGTTATAAATAACAGTGCTTTCTTAAGTGTTGCAGGTGTTGTCCTTACATTACTGTCTGTTATTGCTCTTGTCTTTGTATACAGCCGCTTAAGCCTTGATTACTACGATGAAGCAATCGCGTATGCACAAAAGGCACATGATATGGCTGAAGCAAAGCGAGCAGGAATCGATGCTGATAATGCGGCAATGACAAGAAGGGCGAAGGTCGGTAAAGAGAAACTCGGAAGAGGAGAGGGTTCTTCTGCTATTACTGCTATTCATTTTCTCATGAATAAGAGAGGCTCCAAATTCTTCTTTGTTAATCCTCTTTCTGTAATGTACAGGGGGATCACCGGAGTATATCTTGCATTTATGTCTCAAAGTGACAGTAACGACAGTCCGTACTCGTTAATAATTTCCGGTTTCATGATGATGATCATCCTTAACGCTGTATTATATGCCGGAGGTAAAACTGTAACTGAATTTACTAAACACTATGTTTATATGATTCCCGATACCGCATCACACAAGCTGATGGCGTGTTTGAAAGCAGACATCCCCGAGATGGCTTTCGACTCGGTTTTGTGCGGTGCACTTATGTACTTCCTGTGCGGTCTTGAACTTCCCGCAGCGGCTGCGTTTGGTCTTATGATGATAGTTTTCGATCTGTTGTGTGAGATGGCGGCACTTCTTATCATGCGCTTGCTCCCGGCACTTGGAAGACAGCTTCTTATGATGGTAAGATACTTAGGCGTGCTTTTTGTTGCCGGTTTGGCATCGGTGCCGATGGTTGCAGTTTTGTTTGTTACCAGAAGTTTTGTTTTGGGAATACTTTCAGGAGCGGCGGCAGGAGCAGTATTGTTATTGATCTTATTGCCGGTAGCTTCGGTAGTTGTTGACAGAGCGGAGATGTAATTATGGCTTTCATGGGAATGGTGTTCGGGGCGTTGTTCATCGTTATTCTGGTGACGGTAATATCCATTGTAGGTGTGTGCCTGCTTCTTGGCATAATCTTTAAGATAGTGGGTAGAGTCAAGGACATCAAGGGAGCCAGAATAGCGGGAACTGTGTTCTTTATTATCGCTCTTGTGATGATTGCCCCTGTTATCGCCCTGTTCACTTGGGGATACTTCAAGACTGCTTTCACGGAAGTGCATATGCCTGACGGCAGTACCGAGAAGGTGTATCACAAGACCGTGAACCGTTTCCGTGACAATCTTATAGGTTATATCGATACCGGTGATGAGGAGTTTTTTACCAATCTAGGATCGATGATCGATGATGATGAAGCGCTGCTCTATTACCGCGATAATAATCACAGAAGTATTCTTGAATATGGCATGGATGCAGGCAATGCGGAGATTGTAGAATTTGCTCTTGAACGCGGTGCCGAGGTGGATTCTCCGGAAAGATTCGAGTATATGGCCTATGTTGAGTGTACATGGGATGAGTATCTTGATTGGGTTGCCGCAAGGCCGGTGACCGAGGGTGATGTGAGGATCGCTCAGATGCTCTTTGATGCGGATGCCGAGACTGAGTTTGATACAGGTGTTCCGTACTATTCCAATATATTCGGCAAGGCTGCATGGGCCATTCTGTATAATGATGACACAGTGACTGACACAGAGATGGAATTTCTTCAGGTCATTATTGATAACGGATTTGATCACGATGCGTGTCTGATGCCGGTTTATGATGCTCCGAGCAACTACTATTTCGGTCCTGAGACGCATCAGGATGTGGCACGCGACGATAACTACTACGAAGTCTGGGAACTGGCCGGGAAGCCGGTGTAAGGAGCAAAAGTCGTAAAGACTTTGGATGCTGATAAGTTCAAGGATTAAATCCTTCGTATCTTCTTGAAATAGAGCGCCTGAACCTTCTTTGTGAAGAATGCGATGAGGGGTCCTTCTGTCAGAGTCGCGATTACGGTAAGTGCGCCTATTCTTGCTCCTAAGAGTATGCCGATAACAATAGTTATGATGTCGAATATGATCTTGATGATCTCAAGCTTCTTATGTGTGATGTCTGTTATAAGCAGGATTATTCCGGTAAAAGGGTCAACACCGATATCGACAGCGATATAGATGCCGAGTCCGAATGAGAGTATGAGTATTCCGAGAATACCCGTTGTTGCTTTAACGGGAATCGAGTCTGCTGTGATTATTCTTTGCAGGGCGGCAGTGCTCAGGTTCGCGAAGACACCGTAGATTAAAAAATAGATCAAGGTACCAATGCTGACATACTTACGCTTGATAAAGAAAAGGATGATGATAAGTATGACGCTAAGACACATCGAGACTGTTCCTATGGAGTCGAGGGAGAGGTTAAATGCTGTTCTGATTCCGTCGTAAAGTGTGCCGATAGAATCCATGCCCAGAGATGCGTAATTCATGAACCCGCATCCTGTTCCGCAAAGAAGGGCAGCAAACGCGGTAAGCAGGATATCGATTACATAATCTTTCGTGTTTTTATTCTTCATACAAACATTATAAAACTCTACTTGCAGATAATCATAGTTAAGGTAGAAAACGAACACATGTTCTGGTATAATCAGAGCATGTTTAAGTTGGTGTCACAATTCAAGCCTTCGGGCGATCAGCCAAAGGCTATCGGACAGCTTGTGGAAGGCGTTAAGCAGGGGATGCGGGGGCAGACTTTGCTTGGTGTTACGGGCTCAGGTAAGACGTTCACGATGGCTAATGTTATTCAGGAGCTGAACCGTCCGACACTTGTTCTTGCCCATAATAAGACACTGGCGGGACAGCTGTATTCAGAGTTTAAGGAATTGTTCCCGGAGAATGCAGTTGAGTATTTTGTTTCTTACTACGATTACTATCAGCCTGAGGCATATATCGCATCTACTGATACATACATAGAGAAGGATTCTTCTATTAATGATGAGATCGACCGCATGAGACACTCTGCGACCAGGTCTTTGCTTACGCGTGATGATGTTATCGTTGTGTCTTCAGTCTCCTGTATCTACGGTATCGGAGAGAAGGACGACTATATGTCGCTGATGGTAAATCTCTATGTCGGTCTTGAGATATCACGCGATGCGGTTATGGCTGAACTGATTAATATTCAGTACGACAGGAATGACTTTGAACTTAAAAGAGGAACCTTCAGGTGCAGGGGAGATGTTCTCGATGTTTTCACCCCGGATTCCGATAATGTCATTACAAGGATAGAATTCTTCGGGGATGAGATAGAGAAGATCTCATATGTTGATTTCATAACGGGACATGTTCTTTATACAAGAACATTCGCTGAGATATTTCCGGCTTCCCATTATGCGACTGGAAGACAGAAGCTTGAACGGGCTTTAGGTCTTATCGAGGATGAACTTGATGAGAGGATAAAGTATTTTCGCGGGGAGGGAAAGCTTGTTGAAGCTTACAGACTCGAGCAGCGTACGCGTTACGATCTGGAGCTTTTACGCGAGACCGGTTTTTGCAAGGGTATCGAGAATTATTCGAGGCACATTGCAGGAAGAGCTGAAGGCGAGCCGCCCTGTACTTTGCTTGACTTTTTCCCGAAGGATTACCTCATGTTTATCGATGAGTCTCATGTTACGGTGCCGCAGGTGGGTGCGATGTACAAGGGTGACCGCTCGCGTAAGGATATGCTTATTGACTACGGTTTCAGGCTTCCTTCCGCCCGTGATAACAGACCTTTGAAGTTTGAGGAGTTTGAGCCGAGGATGGGACAGACGATATTTGTATCGGCAACCCCTGCAGATTATGAGGCGAAGCACTCGGAACAGACAGTTGAGCAGGTAATAAGACCGACAGGACTTCTTGAGCCGCAGATCTATATCAGGCCTGTTGATGGACAGATAGAAGATATACTTCACGAATTGTCTGAGAATAATAAGCGCGGTGAGAAGTCGCTTATCATGACACTTACGAAGAAGATGGCAGAGGATCTTACTGATTATCTTAAGAAGGAAGACATCAGAGTTACATATCTGCACTCGGATATCGAGACGGTCGAGAGAATGCAGATACTTAATCAGTTGAGAAATGACGAGACGGACGTAATAGTAGGTATCAACCTTTTAAGGGAGGGTATCGACCTTCCGGAAGTATCGCTTCTTATGATACTTGATGCGGATAAGGAAGGATTCTTAAGGTCTGAAAGGTCACTCATTCAGATCATAGGAAGATGCGCCCGTAACAGTAACGGCCGCGTTATCCTCTATGCTGATGAGGTCACTGATTCCATGATGGGTGCTGTTTCTGAGACGAACAGAAGACGCGATATCCAGCAAAAGTATAACGAGGAGCATGGTATAGTTCCGAAGACGGTCATCAAACATGTTAAGAATGTATTTGATACTGTCGAGGATGCGGCGAAGAAGGAGAAGGTCAAGAAGATCGATATCAGGAAACTTATCGAGACCAGCGATCCCGGCAAGTTGTCTGATGAAGAGAGACTTAAGCTTATTAACAGCCTGACATCTGATATGAAGAAGGCTGCGAAGGACCTCGACTTCGAGAAGGCTGCTCAGATCAGAGATGTGATCATAGGACTTAAGGGTAACTGATATGGATCAGGGATTTGTTCACCTTCATTTGCATACCGAATACAGTCTTCTTGACGGTGCTGTCAGGATAAAGGAGCTTGCCGGAAGACTTAAAGAGATGGGAATGAACGCTTGTGCCGTTACTGACCACGGTTCGATGTTCGGCTGCGTTGAGTTCTATAAGGCGATGAAGGACGAGGGGATAAAACCAATCATCGGATGTGAGGTCTATGTGGCTCCCGAGTCAAGATTTGTAAGACCACAGGATCAGAAGTCGAGAGCATATCATCATCTCATTTTGCTAGCGAAGGATAATACAGGCCTTTGCAATCTCAACAGACTTGTATCTGCAGGTTACACTGAAGGCTTTTACAGGAAACCCAGGATCGATAAGGAGCTTCTTGAGAAGTGGCATGAAGGGCTGATCTGTCTGTCAGGTTGCCTGGCGGGCGAAGTTGCCGATCACATTGCGGCCGGGCGTATCAATGAAGCTGAGCGTACTGCTTTGTGGTATGACGGTTTGTTTGGAAGAGGTAATTACTACCTCGAGATACAGAGTAACTGCCTTAAGAATCAAGCTGTTGTTAATGCTGCGCTTGTTAAACTGTCGGCCAAGACCGGCATTCCTCTTGTTGCGACTAACGACTGTCATTATCTCCGTAAGGAAGACAGTGCCGTTCACGAGGTGCTTCTTTGTATGCAGACGGGTTCAAAGCTCTCTGATCCTGACAGGATGAAGTTCGAGACAGATGATTTCTATGTTAAGTCTGAAACCGAGATGAGACGCTTCTTCTCCGATATTCCGGAAGCGGTTGATAATACCGTAAAGATCGCGGATATGTGTAATGCCGAGTATGATTTCTCGACTATTCACCTTCCCAAGTATGAGGTGCCTTCCGGCTTCGCTGATAACAAGCAGTATCTTAAGTATCTTGTCACGTCAGGTCTTGAGAAGAGATTTGCGATCAAGGGAATGGCTGCAGATCAGGACGTATATATTAAGAGGGCTGACTACGAGCTTAATGTCATTAATTCGATGGGGTACACCGATTACTACCTTATCGTTTGGGATTTCATAAATTACGCCAAGACAAACGGAATAATGGTCGGTCCCGGAAGAGGCTCGGGTGCGGGTTCACTTGCTGCTTATGCGATAGGAATAACCGATGTGGATCCTATCCGATACAATCTTGTTTTCGAGAGGTTTCTTAACAGTGAGCGTGTGTCGATGCCTGACTTTGATATCGACTTTTGCTACGAGAGAAGACCTGAGGTCATAGATTACGTTACTCGCAAGTATGGCGCAGACAGGGTGGCACAGGTAATCACATTCGGTACGCTCGCGGCGAGAATATGCATCAGGGATGTTGCCAGAGTTTTGGATCTGCCTTTAAACAGGACAGATAAGATAGCCAAGATGATCCCCGAAGCCATCGGCATGACTATCAAGGATGCTTTGGAAGTGCGAAAGGATTTTAAAGCCGAGTACGACTCCGACCCTGACGTGAAGCGCGTGCTTGATATTGCCATGAGGCTTGAGGGTATGCCGAGACATGCGTCGACTCATGCGGCGGGAGTAATCATCTCGGGTGTCCCGATTACTGATATCGCGCCGCTTGCGGTTAACGACGGTAATACCGTAGTGCAGTTTGCGAAGGCGGATATCGAGAGTGTCGGTCTTCTTAAGTTCGACTTCTTAGGCCTTCGTACTCTGACCGTTCTTCGTGATACGGCCGATATGGTAAGAGAGAATTACGGCAAGGAGATAAACTTCGATAAGATTCCTCTCGATGACCCCAATGTTTACAAAATGATCGGTGAAGGTGATACAGTCGGTGTGTTCCAGCTTGAAAGTGCCGGCATGACCTCGTTTATGAAGGATCTTAAGCCGACATCCATAGAAGATGTAACAGCCGGAATCTCGCTTTACCGTCCTGGTCCTATGGATCAGATACCCAAGTATGTTAAAGGCAAGCATGATGCCTCTTCAATCACATATGATCACCCCATGCTTGAGCCTATACTTGATGTCACATATGGATGTATGGTCTATCAGGAGCAGGTTATGCAGATAGTCCGTGATCTGGCAGGCTTCTCGATGGGCCAGTCAGACAATATCCGACGCGCGATGAGCAAAAAGAAAAAATCGCTCATGGAGAAGTACAGGAAACTGTTTATATACGGCGGTGTTGATGAGACCGGACGCGATATTGACGGTGCGATAAAGAGGGGAGTGCCCGAGCAGACAGCCGATAAGATATTTAATGAAGTGGCAGGTTTTGCAGGTTATGCATTCAACAAGTCACACGCTGCGTGCTATGCCGTCGTAGGTTATTACACAGCCTATCTTAAGTATTATTATCCGACTGAGTTTATGGCTGCCATGCTTAATTCTTTCAGATTCAACATCATGCAGGCGGCATACTATATCAATTGCTGCAAGGTGATGGGAATAGATGTTTTGCCCCCTGATGTAAACAGAAGTAAGGCAAAGTTCTCAACAGAGAAACTTAAAGACGGCAGGATGGCTGTGAGGATCGGCTTGTCTGTTTTGAAGAATGTCGGTGAGGGCGCGGTTAACAGTCTTATTGATGAGCGTGAGGAAGGCGGACCCTATACCTCTTTTGAGAATTTCTTAAGAAGATGTTCTTCTATCGGTATCAAGAAGAACCTTGTGGAATCACTGATTTATTCGTCTGCGCTCGACTTTACCGGTTATAACAGAGCTACCATGGTGGCAACAGTCAGAACGGAGCTTGATAAGCTTTCATCTGAAAACAACAGGCAGGTTGAAGGTCAGATCAGCCTGTTTGACTTGGGCGCAGACCAGCAGGATGAGGCGACGGACTCCATCAGGATCAACAATGTCAGTGAGTATCCCGAATCTGAGAAGCTTGCGCTGGAGAAAGATGTTGTCGGGTTATACCTGTCAGGTCATCCTCTGTCCGGGTATTCGGAATTCATAGAGAAGTACAGTACGTTTGATATGAGAGCTTTTCGCGAGGCTTACGAGGAAGGAAAGGCAGAATCTCTGAACGATGATTCTGAAGTCATAATGTGCGGAATGCTGCTCGGGAAGAAGATAAGAACAACGAAGTCAAAGACAGCCATGGCGTCTTTGGTTGCAGAGGACCTTTACGGCCAGTTCGAAGGGGCTTTATTCGGCAAGGTGTTCGATACATACGCCGCGGGGCTTGAGACCGACAGGCCGTATGTGTTCATAGGCAAGAGACGTATCAGGGGGGAGGATACATTCTCTTTGGCTGTTGATGCAGTATTTCCACTGCCTCAGGATGAGGAGGGTGTCAGGGAAGTAACCGGTAACTGGTTGTTCAGAAAGACACTGGGCAGTAACAGTGCGGTTAAGACTCAGGCTAAGATACAGGAGGAGCCTGTATTTAAGCAGCATGGAGCAGTGAGGGTAAGATTCACAGGAGACCCTAACGGTGCTCCGTATCAGCGGCTTTTGAATTTCCTCGTGTATTTCCATGGTAATACTCCCGTGGAGATCGAATTCGGGGACGGAAGTGTCGTAACACTCTCGCAAGTGTGCTATATAGACGATCATCCGCAGGTTTTAAGCCTTCTTAGAAACTTGTGCGGCGAGGGAAATGTTAAACTGGTGTAAATCTGCTGTAAATCATCTCCGGGCATAGTAAATTGTCAATTTGTTGTGATAAAATAACGCTAAGTTATTTATATTACATATTTGGAGTCTTGGATTTATGCCAAAGAAAGACAATCCGGAAAATAGCGAGCTTAGAGCGAGAGATATAAGTGTTAGAACTACTGCTTCTATACTCGCAGTGAGTATGATATCGTTTATTCTGCTTGCTTTCTTTGCAATTCGTACTTTGGCTTTGAACGAGCAGCTCCGTACAAATCTCTATTACAACACACTTGCGGAAAAGATCGGCTGGCAGATAGATGCATGGCTAAAGAGTGAGACAGATATGGTTTTGCAGAATAAGCATGCCATCGAAGTAACCGGTGACTTCAGCGAGGAATACCTCACTTCGTATCTGCAGATGATCTATAGTGAGTATTCTAATGGAAGTATCAGTGAGTTATTTTTCCTTTCCACAGATAATGAGCTTTATTGCGGAACCGGTTTCTCATCTGACGGTTCAGTGGATTTTAGATCGAGAGACTGGTACACACAGGCTATAGGAAGTGACGAGGTCTATTACACGACTCCGTATGTTTGTGCAAGCGGAGACTCGCTTGTTATTACCGTATCTGTAGGCGTGTTCGATAGTGAACATAATCCTGTGGGTGTCGTTGGTGTTGATATCCCTATTAATACCATGACAGAGATCATTGATAGTGTAAAAGTTGATGATAACAGTTATCTTATGGTAATTGACCAGGATCAGAACTTCATAGTTCATCCTAATGATGCCTATGTTACAAATGACGGTTTCCCTGTAAATGCACGACAGATACCTAATGATCCGTACTCATCAATAGAGAACGTACTTGACGGCAATCTTCCCGAAGACGAAGCCGGCATAGTTAAGAGTGACTATGATGGCGTGAGAAGAAATGCTTACCAGGGCAGCATAGATGTATCAGGTTGGCGCGTTATTATGCTTGTATCATCTCGAACCATTAACCGTCCGATCATCAGGGTTATGGCTATTCTTGCAGTCAGCCTTATTCTAATTTTCGTAGCAGGTCTGGTAATTGCAAGAACCATCTCCAGACAGATCGTAGAGCAGTTCAAAAATGCATCAGAAGTTGCGAAAGCTGCTAATGAGGCGAAGAGCTCATTCCTTGCAAATATGTCTCATGAGATCAGAACTCCTATCAATGCCGTTGCAGGTATGAACGAGATGATCTTAAGAGAGAACAAGGATCCGGTAATCAATGATTACGCTTTGGATATTGCTTCTGCATCAAGAAGCCTTACTTCGATCATTAACGATATTCTCGACTTCTCGAAGATAGAGTCAGGTAAGCTTGAACTTGTCGAGTCGGAGTTTAATGTCGCTTCGGTAATTAATGACTGTATCAATCTTGCTGTATCGAGATTGGGCGATAAGGATCTTGAACTGTACTTTGATGTGGATCCTAATATCCCGAAGATGCTCGTAGGCGATGAGATGCGTATCAAGCAGATCATGGTTAACCTTATGACGAACGGTATCAAGTATACTAACGAAGGCTTCGTAACCATGACTGTCGGATTCTCCAGACACGACTACGGAATCAACCTGAATGTTGCAGTTAAAGACTCGGGTATCGGAATCAAGCCTGAAGACCTCGATAAGTTGTTCAGCAGCTTTAAGAGACTTGATACAAAGGTTAATCAGAAGGTTGAAGGTACAGGACTCGGTCTTTCAATCTCGAAGAGACTCGTCGGTATCATGGGCGGATTTATCAATGTATCAAGTGAGTATGGAAAGGGAACCGAATTCAGATTCTCTATTCCTCTTAAGGTTGCTGAAAATACGACCTGCGTGCCTATCGAGAAGCTTAAGGGCATAGATGCACTCTTTGTAATGGATTACAACGCTTATCAGGTAAGAGCTGCAGAAGAGTGTGCAAGAGTTATCTCTGATACTGCTGGCAAACTTGAAATCGGATACAAGGTGGTTACTGATCCTTCCGATTTTAAGAAAGCATACAGTGATCACAAGTATACGCATGTCTTTGCTGACCAGAAGAGCTACGATGTCAACAAGAGTTATATCGAGCAGATAAGCAGAGATGTTCCTGTTGCAATCATAAGAAGCCGTTATGAGGAAGGCGAGCGCGATGAACGTTGTCTTAATGTACATAAGCCGCTTCATCTCCTTAACATGACTCATGTATTCGGTGTCGATATGAAGACTATCGACAGCATCGCTGACGATACGGTACACGGCGGATTCATCGCACCTGAAGCAAAGATACTTATCGTTGACGATAACATGATGAACCTTAAGGTTGCCGTAGGTCTTATGAAGAAGTATGAGATGAATATCGTTACTGTTGACGGCGGTCAGAAGGCTATCGATACGATGGCTAAGTCGCAGGACTTCGATATTATCTTTATGGATCACATGATGCCTGAAGTAGACGGTATCGAGGCAACAAGACAGATAAGGCTGATGGAAGGCGATTACTACAAGAATGTGCCTATCATCGCACTTACCGCTAATACCGTAAACGAAGCCAGAGAGATGTTCCTGTCATCAGGATTCGACGACTTCCTCGCGAAGCCTATCGATACTAAGATGCTTGACCGTTCTTTGCGTAGATTCATTCCTGCGAACAAGAAGAAGTCCATCGATGACGAAATTGTAATGGCGGCAGAAGCAGCAAGATTGAAGGAAAAGACTATGCCTGAGAAGGCGGCTGAGCCTGTACCTGCACCTGTTGCTCCGGCAGAAACTCCTGCTTCGCCTGCACCCGCAGAACCTGCGAAAGAAGTGCCTTCGGCACCTTCAGTTTCTGAGCCTTCCGTAAGTATAGGCGAGAACCTTGATACGGAAACCGGTCTTGTTTATTCAGCAGGAGATATGGAGCTTTATCTCGATATCCTCAATGAATATTACTCCAACGGTAAGACTTCTTATGACAGCATTAAGCAGTTCTATTCTGATGAAGACTGGAAGAATTACGTTATTAAGGTTCATGCGCTTAAGAGCACTTCTCTCACAATAGGAGCGAAGGAGCTTTCCGAAAGAGCCAAAGCTCTCGAGTTTGCAGGAAGAGAAGAAAGAATCGATGAGATCAAAAATGATACTGACTCTATGCTCGAGTTGTTCCTTAAGGTTCTTGCTGAAGTTAAGGCATTCCTTATAAGCAAGGGTATTACCCCTAAGGAGCCTGCAGCGGATGTCGGCTCAGACGATATAAGGAAGATCGTCGATAAGGTCGGAAAGGAAAAGGTTGAGGAATTGTTTGACAAGTTTATTGAGGCTTGTGACGGATTTGATTCCTCGGCGGTGGAAGAAATTGTTGATGAAGCTCAGACTGTCGGCGGCCTCGAGTTCCGGGCACTGTTTGATTCTGCTATAGACCATGTGAACAGTTTTGAATATGACGAAGCTAGCGATGATATAAATAAGCTGAAGGGAGAATTGTAAGATGAAGACCGTTTTGATTGTAGATGACGATAAAGTGAGTTTGATGACAGCCCGCAATGTTCTTAATGATTTCTACAAGATCATCGCTGTCACGGGGGGTAAACAAGCTTTAAAGTACCTTGAGAAGAGTGAATGTGATCTTATTCTTCTGGACCTTAATATGCCTGAGATGGACGGATTTGAGGTCAACAGGGAAATCAGACGTTTATATAGGGATAAAGGCTATCCGGTAGTCTTTCTTACATCGAGCAATGATGCCGAGACGGAGACTAAGTGCTTCGAGGAAGGCGCACTCGATTTTATTTCCAAGCCTTTTGTTCCGAGTGTAATTCTCTCACGTGTTCACAGGATCATTGAGACTGAAGAACTTAAAAGACAGCTCTCTGAAAGACTTGACCGTAAGATCAAGGAATATAACGAGATCAAGATTACTTCTTCCCGTGATGTGCTTACCGGGCTTTGGACGCGTAAGTATGCTGAGGCGGAGATCAGCACTTATATCGAGAATTGTGAGTGCGGTACCTTATTCATGATGGATCTTGATAACTTCAAGAGCATTAACGATGTATATGGTCACCAGGCAGGCGATGATGTATTAAGACTGTTTGGTAACTGCATAGTTGAAGCATTGGGTGAGAATGCGCTCGTAAGCCGTTTGGGCGGTGACGAGTTCATGGCTTTCATTAAAGACGAAGGCGGCAGAGAGAAACTGAGTGAATTAGCACAGGGCGTTATCGATCTGTTTAACAAGAAGTTTGCTGATTTTAATTTTGATACGAATACTTCAGCATCGGTAGGTATCTCTATATATCCTACTGATGCCAAGGACTATTCGACTCTCTACGGCAATGCTGACAAGGCTTTGTATTACGTCAAGAATAACGGTAAGAATTCATTCCGTTTCTACGGTGATAAGAAGAACGGCGAGGCCGAAAGAGAGACCGGTCTTGTTAATCTCAATTTGCTTGATGAATTCATCGGCCGCTCCGATATCGGAAATGGTGCATACATGCTCGACTACGATTCTTTCGGATGTTTCTTCAACTTCTTTAAGCGTGTTGCTGCAAGAAACAAGGGTAAGATCCACACTATTCTGTTCACTATATTCACTTCCTCTGATATGGATGAGTCAACAGATGAATACAGGCAGGGTCTTGATACTGCGATGAGCAAATTGCAGGAGACTGTACTTAAGTCAGTAAGAAGAGCTGATATATGTGCCAAGTATTCCGGAAAGCAGCTGATCGTTGTTCTGTATGATGCTGATTCTTCCTGTGTTCTCAATATCGCGACGAGGATTAATGAGAAATACAACGAGCTCAATGATGATGACAGATTTAAGTTTACGTTTGAAGCTTCTGAGATAAAGGGCAGGGAGTAATTGATGAATCACCTTTTGATTACAGCTGACGGAGTTTGTGATCTTCCGACTTCCTATATTAAGGAACACGAGTTTGATATTCTTTGGTCCTACGTCAATGTGGATACAGGAACATTTCTTGACAGATGGGAGATAACGGCGTCGAACGTTATTGAGTATTATGAGACTCAGCACAAGAAGGCTACCACTTCTCCTCCGTCGGTGGATGAGTACGCCGAGTTTTTCAGGAAGCGTCTTGAGACTAACGATGTAATTCTTCACATATCGATCACATCGGCTATGAGTGATGGTTATAATCATGCACTTCAGGCGAAGAAACAACTCGGAGCAAACGGAGACAGGGTATTCGTTGTTGATTCCATGTCTGTTTCCGTAGGAATGGCAATTCTTATTACTAAGGCTCTTGAACTTAAGAAGAAGGGGCAAAGTGCTTCAGAGATACAGGCGTATCTTAATGAGTACAGGCACAAGGTAAGTCTCAGTCTTCTTATCTCAAATCTTGACTATATGCTCATTAACGGTCAGGTTAATGAGAGAAAGGCAAAGAGAATCAAGATCTTAAAATTCCGTCCGGTTCTTAAGATGGTGGATGGTAAGTTCAAGATGAAGATCATTGCCGGAATCAGTATGCCAAGGTATGTAAAGAATATGTTCAAGAACCCTGAGAAAATCGACAAAAGCCTTCTTTATATCGCTCATGCGGGTCTTGCGGCAAACGAAATCGAATATGTTAGGAAGGAAATTTTGAAGATTTGCGAATTTGATAATACAATAGTCATTGAGACCTCCGCGGCGGTTACAAGTAGTTGCGGCCCCGGTTCCGTAGGTCTATCATTTGCTTATAAATAATTATAAAGATAGGAGAACACGATTATGATTGGAGAAGAAGGCGTAACCAGGGACAATACCATCCTTGTATTGGTGGTCGATGACGACCCTACGATTAGACACGTTGTATCTAAGGTCTTTGAACCTCTTTATAACGTAAAAAGTGTTGAGTCCGGTGAGGAGGCTTTGGAATTCGTTCAGAAGACAGCTACTCCTAACCTGATTCTTATGGATCAGATAATGCCTGATATGAGCGGTATTGAGACGCTCGAGAAGATAAGAGAGATTGAAGGATACGAGGATACTCCTGTTGTATTCCTTACATCCGAGGATAATATGGAGACAGAACTTGCTGTATTCCGTGCAGGTGCTTTGGATTTCATTACCAAGCCTTTCGTACCTGAGATAGCAAGAGAGAGAGTTAAGAGAATAATCGATCTTAAGAAGCTCCAGGACAGCCTTGAGGACGAGGTTACATACAAGTCAAACAAGCTCGTTGAGATGAATGAGAAGCTTACAGGTGTTGCAAGACATGTAGTTAAGACGCTTGCAGGCATGATCGAGGACGATGTTGTCGGTAAGAAGGGTCACTCCGTAAGAGTTTCCGAGTATGCTGCTGAGATTGCAAGAAGAATGGGCAAGTCCAAGCCTGAGATTCACGACATCTATCTTGCAGCGTCACTGTATGATATCGGCGAGATTGCTGTTCCCAGAGAAATCCTCAATAAGGCCGGTTCCTTAACTGATGAGGAGTTTGCTTCAGTAAGTGTTCACCCTATCAAGGGTTCAGAGATCTTAAGCCAGGTTGCTGAACTTCCTATTCTTGCCACAGCTGCTCTTCACCATCAGGAGAGATATGACGGAACAGGTTATCCTGACGGACTTTCCGGTAAGGATATCCCCGAGATTGCAAGAATTATCGCAGTCGCTGATGCTTATGATGCTATGACATCCTGGAGAAGCTACAGAGGTGAGCTTACACAGGAGCAGGTAAGACAGGAGATCGAGTCCAACAAGGGCAAGCAGTTCGATCCTGAAATTGCTGACATTATGATTCAGATGATTGATGAGGACGTTTCTTTCATTAAGAAGCAGATCTGATGACTGAATCAAGAGAAAAAACGATTCTAAGGACTTCCGGCATAGGGATTGCAGTAAATCTCATGCTGGGAGTCCTTAAAGTTATATTCGGACTTCTGGCCGGGTCCGTTGCACTTATTTCAGATGCTGTTAACAATATTACGGATTCTTCATCCTCGCTTATAACAATTATCGGAACTAAGATTGCAGGGCGTGACGCGACGGCAGCACATCCGTTCGGGTTTGGAAGGATCGAATATCTTACATCGATGATCATCGGTATCATCGTAACCGTAACCGGTTTTGAGACGTTTATCACTTCAATTAAGCAGATAATCCATCCTTCTGAAGTCAGTTATTCTCTTGTAACTGTTGTGGTCATCATCGTTACGATGATTGCAAAGATCATTCTTGGTACATATACCGAGAATGTGGGTAAGAAGGTGGATTCGGGAGCGTTAAAAGCTTCTGGCGCTGATTCGAAGAATGACGCGCTTATATCACTTGTAACTTTAATATCCGCAGGGATCTTCCTGATATCACATTTTTCCATCGATGCATGGGCCGGCGCACTTATATCAGTCTTCATCATTAAGACAGGTGTGGAAGTGCTCCTGGAAACATTAAGCAAGCTTCTGGGCGAGAAAGCAGATGAACAGATGGCCGCAGGAATAATCAAGATGATTAGCGAATCTGAGGTCATCGGTGATCCCCATGATCTTGTTATTAATAATTACGGACCTGAAATGCATACCGGTTCTGTAAATGTTGAGATCGATGCAGGTCTTACTATCGATGATGTTTATCCAATCATCAGAGATATTCAGGCAAACGTCTATGCGAAGTACAAAGTCTTTCTTGTGTTTGGATTCTATGCCGTGAACAGCAAGGACCCGGATGTTATAAGGCTTACGGAAGCACTGCAGCGCATAACAGGCGGAATTGATGAAGTTGCAGGATTTCACGGGATTTACATCGACCATAAGAATAAAGTTATAACGCTGGATATAACGATTAAATTCGGCTGCGACAGGAAGGAAATCTGCAACAGCGTGGTTCAGCAGATACGCGGTGAATTCCCTGACTATATCGTCTCTGCAAATATAGACAGCATTTTTGCAGCGGATGAGTATGAAATTGGAGAATAATAGGCAAGATTAGTGTATAATCTATGCCGATAATTAAATAACTCCGGTGGAGGTAATAAAATGCTTAATATCCAATATGATGAGAATAATTTACCTGATATCAGCACTTTAACAGCAAAAAGCTATGAGAACGTTAATCCCGATGAAGTAGCTCCCGTAAAGAGAATCGGTGTCCTTACAAGCGGCGGCGATGCTCCGGGAATGAATGCAACTATAAGAGCCGTTGTAAGAGCCGGTATTAATTCGGGTATTGAGGTTTACGGTGTAACGAGAGGCTTTCACGGCCTTTGGAAGGGTGAGATCGCTCCCATCGGTATGCGTGATGTATCCGAGAAACTCCAAAGAGGCGGAACCTTCCTTATGACAGCAAGATCCAAGACTTTCGCTACTGATGTCGGAGTTTTAAGAGGCGCTAAGATGATGGAAGTCTACGGCCTCGATGCACTTGTTGTATCAGGCGGTGACGGTTCGTTCAAGGGTGCAAGAGCCCTTGCAAGACTGGGTGTTCCCGTAATCGGAATCCCCGGCACGATTGATAACGATATCGGATGCACAGACTATACTATCGGTTACGACACATCCATGAATACTGCGATGGAGGCAATCGATAAGCTCCGTGATACCGCATCTTCCCACGAGCGCTGCTCTGTTATCGAGGTAATGGGAAGAAGTGCAGGATACATCGCACTTAATGTAGGTATCGCTACCGGTGCCGAGGTTATCCTCATACCTGAGGTTCCGTTTGATTTTGATAAGGATGTATTAAGAGTTATCCTCGATGGCCGTAATAAGGGTAAGAGACACTATATCGTTATTGTTGCCGAGGGTGCAGGCGATGCTACGGATATCGCTGAGAGAATTGAGAAGCAGACGGGAATCGAGTCGAGACCTACTATCTTAGGTCACCTGCAAAGAGGAGGTTCTCCTACTCTGCGTGACAGAACAACGGCAAGTCTTATGGGTGTTCGCGCCATCGACTGCCTCATTAACAAGAGATATAACAGGATCATCGTTGAGAAGTCAGGCGTCATAACGGATGTCGATCTCGAGGAAGGTCTTGCAACACAGAAGACTATCCCGTCAATCGAGATAGAGAACGCTAAGAGACTTTCATAAGGGTAATGTACAAATACACTACATTCGAAGAAGAAGCTGAACGTAAGAAAATCAAGGGCCGCGTATTAAGCGTACTTGAATTCGATAAAGTAAAGCAGAAACTTATCGCATTTACGAGAACGTCCTATGGGCGTTCTCTTGCGTCAGATGCATTTCCTACGACGGATGCAGCCGTGGTTAAGGAGAGCCTCGAGGATACGTTCGAGGTCTATACTTATATCAACAAATATGGAAGCCTCCCGATAGGGTCTTTCCCGGATGTGGATGAGAGCTTGAAGTATATAAAAGCAGGCGGCACTCTTGATATGAGACAGCTTCTTGATATAGCCGTGTTCCTGCGGAGTACAGCTGAGTTAAAGAAGATAGTTTCTGAAGACAAAAGACAAGATCTTGCTGACACGAATCTTTTTGTATCGGTGTCGGCGCTTGAGACAGAAGACAAGCTTAGTGAAGAAATCACAAACTGTATCCTGAATGAGTCCGAGATGAATGACCGTGCGAGTGCGCAGCTGTACTCGATAAGACGCGAGACAAAGGATGTTGTGCGCTCTATAAGGGTCATACTCGACAGGATTATCCGCAACAGCGGCGACATCCTGCAGGAGCAGATAATTACGATAAGAGACGGAAGATACTGTGTCCCTGTAAAGTCGGAGTCGAGATCCAAACTTCCGGGCATTATACATGACACATCCTCAACAGGCCAGACTGTCTTCATCGAGCCCATGGGTGTCGTTGAGGCCAACAACAGGATTCGTGAGTTAGCTTCCGAGGAAGAAGCCGAGATAGACCGCATCCTGAAGAGCCTGACAGCGATGGCAGGCAAGTCATCAGGAGTTATAAGTGCCGACATCGACCTGGTGGCGCAGATAGACTTTAACAGTGCGAAGGCAGAGCTTGCCATCAGTATGGACGCGATGAAACCGCTTCTTAATACTGACGGTCACATCAAGCTTGTCAAGGCACGTCACCCCCTTATCGAAAAGGATACCGTCGTGCCTGTGGATATAGAGAACGGGGAAAAATATACGACACTCGTTATCACGGGTCCTAACACGGGAGGAAAGACGGTCTCGCTTAAGACATGCGGACTTATGACACTTATGACGATGGCAGGACTCATGATACCGTGCGCGGCGGGGACGGAAGTGTCCGTTTTCGACAGGGTGCTTGCGGATATTGGTGATGAGCAGAGTATTGAGCAGAGTTTGTCGACATTCTCGGCACATATCTCGAATATTGTTTTTATCCTGAAGAATATCAGGGGACGATCGCTGGTGCTCCTTGATGAGCTGGGTTCCGGAACGGATCCTGCCGAGGGTGCAGCTTTGGCAGTAGCGGTGCTTGATGCGTTGAAGCAGAAAGACTGTGTTGTTATGGCGACGACGCACTACAGGGAGCTTAAGGAATATGCAGTAACGACTGATGGCGTCATGAACGCTTCCTGTGAGTTTGATACGGATACTTTAAGTCCGACATACCGTCTGATAATAGGAACGTCAGGTACCAGTAATGCTTTCATTATCTCTAAGAAACTGGGGATGCCCGCAAGAATAATCGATGACGCGAAGTCGAGGATGACAGACGAGGATCTTCAGCTTGAAAAACTCTTATCGGAGGCTGAGGCGGACAGACGCAAGGCCGGGGATCTTGAGAAGGAGAATGAGAGACTTAATACCGAACTTAAGTCAAAGATGGAGGAATTAGAGAACGAGCGCAAGGCTCTTAAGGCCTCCAAGACAAAGATCCTGAATGACGCGAGGGCAAAGCAGAGAGATCTGCTTGAGCAAAAGCAGGAAGAATTAGATGAGATAATCAAGGAAGTTAAGTCGAAGGCGAAGAAAAATTACGACGAAGACTCCAAGGCTGAACTTGATAAGATCAGAAGAAGGCTTCGTGCCGGAATAAAGGATCTGTCGGGCAGTGACGAGGATGAGAATATCCTTACCAAGGTATCGCTTCCCGGTGAACCTCCCAAGCAGATAGTTAAGGGTGAGAAGTATTTTGTTCCGCACTTAAATATTACGGGTACGGCTCTCGACGGTTCCGAGAAGAAGAATGCGAAGATCAGGATACAAAGTAAGAGTATGACTTATACCGTTACGGTAAAGGAACTTCGTATGCCTACGAGTGATCAGCTTAACACCCCGAAGGAGAATGAGAAGAAGGGCAGATTCGATGCCGTGATGAAGGCCGGAAGTTCTTCTTCTATCAAGGTCAATAAAGCGCAGACGATTGTTTCCGAACTTATGCTCCTCGGTAAGACTGTTGCTGAAGCACAAAGCGCACTTGATAAATATATTGACGATTGCCAGCTTGCCGGACTTAAGACCGTGAGGATAGTTCACGGAAAAGGTACGGGAGCTTTAAGAGCAGCAGTTGAGGAAAGACTCTCTTACGATTCCAGAGTAAGTGAATTCAGGCCCGGAGGACAGGGCGAGGGTGGAGACGGAGTAACCATAGTCCGTTTGGTGTGAGGTTAATATGAGTGACAACAGACTTAAGATCATTATAGGTGCGTACGGAAGCGGCAAGTCGGAGATTTCCGTTAACATTGCCCTGAAGATGAGAAGGCAGAACCCTGATAAGAAGATACTTCTTGCAGATCTTGATATCGTGAATCCGTTCTACAGATCAGCTGATGCGGGTAAGATTCTTGAGAAAAACAACATAAGGCTTATATCGCCCATGTATGCGAATTCCAATGTTGATGCACCTGTGTTAAGCGGTGAGGTTTACGTTATCTTTGACGATGATGAGTACAGCGGCGTGTTCGATATCGGAGGAGAGGATATGGGCGCCACTATCCTGGGCTCAATGAAGACACGTCTTGATAACACTGATGCGGATCTTTGGATGGCTGTTAATACAAGACGTCCTTTCACTTCAACGGCTGACGAGATAATCGTGATGGCCTCCGAACTTCAGGAAGCATCCAAGATGAAGATAACCGGATTTATAAATAATACAAATATACTTGAGGAAACATCTTTTGACGATATACTTGAAGGGGAGAAGATACTTCTTGAAGTATCAAAGAAGACCGGTATTCCTCTTGTCATGACGGCGGTTATGGGAGACGGTCTGACGGAAGAACAGCTGGGGAAATTGAATTCCAAAAATATACTAAGTATGACAAGAGCAATCAACTATGCGTATTGACCGGAAGACAAGAAAAACATTCAAAAAAGCCGCCAAGAAGAATCTTAAGAGGCATTACTGGATATTCGTTCTCATGTGCCTTTTCTCGGTTCTCATCGGCTCTGAGTTCGTAACATCAGATAACCTTATCTCCTCGCGTACTGATGCTATCGGTACTGCTGTTTCAGGATACAATCAGGATATTCTCGATACTGAGGAAGAGGTAGCAAAGTTCGCAGGCACCTCTACATTCTCCGAGATGACAAGGCAGGTAGTCTCTAATACTTTAAGTAAAGACGAGCAGATGATCGACTCCACCTTCGCGAGAACTTCCGGAACTTTGAATCAGATAATCGACTACTTTACCAGCGGTACTATCCTGTCAACACTATGGTCTATCATCCTTAATATCGTCGGTTCACCGAGTGCGGCGAATGTCGTTTTCCTTGTATTATCACTCGTTGTCGGTATTGCTTTCTGGATGTTTGTTCAGCTCGTTTTCTCTTCTGTGTTAAGGCGAGTCATGCTTGAAGGCAGGATATATAAGACTGTTCCTTACAGCCGTTTCCTTATGTTTATCCGCAACCGCCGCTGGCTCAATGCAGCATTGACTCTTGCACTTCATTCAGTACTGGTTTTACTTAGTCTTGCATTCATTATACCTTTCCCGATAGTTTTCTACGGATTGTTCATGGTACCCTTCATTCTCGCCGAGAATCCGGATGTCAAACCCATGCAGGCGATAAAGCTTTCATGGAAGATGATGCGCGGCCACAAGTGGGATCTGTTTGTAAACGACTTGACTCTTCTTGGCTGGTACATTCTCGGTGTGATCACATTCGGTATTACCAATATTCTGTTTGCAAACCCTTACAGGATCGCAGTTTACTCCGAGTTCTACGTTCACATCCGAAAAGAAACTATTGACGGAAACATAAAGGGCAGCGAACTTCTTAACGACCGTTATCTCTATGAGAAATGTGATATGGAAAGACTTCGCGGTGCATACCCTGAGGCTGCAAGCGTTCTCGGCACACCTGAGTATAAGCTTAAGGACTTAACCGGCGCGAAAAAGTTTTTCGCGGAGCACTTCGGTGTCGTTCTTTGGAACACGGAAGACGAGAAGCGCTACGAGGAGAATCAGGCGGGACGCCAGCGCATACGCAGCATTAAGGATGAGGCGGAAGGTCTGTCGTATCCTTCGAGATTGTCGGGAATGCCGGATTCAAGAAAGCGCAAGAGCCTGTTCTCGCTTCACTATATGCGTCACTATTCCTTGCTTTCGCTTGTTTTGATGTTCTTTATCTACTCAGGTTTTGGCTGGGTGTGGGAAGTAATCTACTACTACATGCTTCAGGGTCACTTCATTAACAGAGGTGTTTTGCACGGTCCCTGGCTTCCCATCTACGGAGCGGGCGGACTCGGTATCCTCATTTTCCTTTTCCCTCTGCGCAAGAATCCTGCCAGACACTTCTTCGCAACTATGGCTTTGTGCGGTGCGATGGAATACATGACAAGTGTGGTTCTTGAGTATGCGTTCGGAAAGCTCTGGTGGTCTTACGACGGATTCTTCCTTAATCTGAACGGAAGGATATGTGCTGAAGGATTACTCGTGTTCGGTGTTGCGGGAATCGCATTCATCTATTTCCTGTCGCCTATGATCGATAATGTCATTAACAGGTTTGATCCTAAGAAGCTTGTACCCATAGCGGTTATTCTTCTGGCTTTCTTTGTGTTTGACCTGTTCTATTCTAATGCTCACCCGAATACTGGTGACGGTATTACAGACGGTTTTGCAGGCAACGAGAGAGTGACTGTTGAACAGACTTTGGAGACTGCCGAATAGGGCTTTTAACCGTTAAAATATATTTGTTTTTTCCCTCTTTAGTGTGGTAAGATATTTAAGGTGTCCGGGGACACCGAAGTTATTGATGGGAGGAAATGAATATGGGATTGATTTCAAATGTCATAGGAACTATTGGCAGCTCAGTATCATCTGTTGTAGCTGATCAGTATACCGAGTTTTTTACCTGTGATTCTTTGGGACAGAATGTTCTTGTGCGTGAGGGCGCCAAGAAGATGCAGAAGGGGAATAACAAGGGTAACTTCGAAGTTATTTCTAATGGTTCAATGATCGCTGTACCTGAGGGAACAGCTTGTCTTATGGTTGATAACGGTAAAGTTGTTGACTTTACTATCCAGGCCGGTATGTATACCTGGGATTCTTCATCCGCACCTACAGTATTTGCAGGTAACGACGGATTCCTCGATGCAGCTAAGAAGCTTGTAACTGAGACTTGGAACCGTATGAAGATGGGTGGAGAGATTGCTACACAGCAGAGAATCTACTTCGTTAATATGCTTGAGATCCGTGATCAGAAGTATGGCACACCTTCCGCTTTGCCTTATCATGATCCTGAGTACAGGAATATTTACATCAGACTTAACGGTATGTTCTCATACACGATTAAGGATCCTGTAAAGTTCTTTACATCTCAGGTTGGCAATATCAAGGGTGAGTATACAAATGCTCAGTTCATGGGATCTCCTGCTGATCCTAAGCAGCCCAGAGCAGAGTTCATGGATAATTTCTCTGAGGTTCTTAATAAGTGCGGAACAGTTGATAAGATCATGTTTGCTGATCTGCCTTCGAAGCAGGGAGTTCTGCGTAGCTATATGCAGGATGCTCTTGATGAAGAGTGGCTCAAGAACAGAGGTGTTGTTGTTTCTACTGTTGCTATCTCCGGTATCACACCTGACGATAAGAGCAGAGAGAGAATCGAGCAGATCGACCAGTCCAAGATGTTTGGTGCAGATCCTAATGCTCTTGCAGCTCAGGCTGTACTTGGCCAGACAGAGGCTATGAAGACTGCAGCAGGCAATGCAAACGGTGCAGTTAACGGCCTTATGGGTGTCGGTATGGTTGGCGGCATGGGCGCTATGGGAGGCGGTATGAATTCCGCATTCCAGTTCATGGGTCAGCAGCAGCAGGCACAGCAGGCGGCAGCTCCGGTTGCTGCAGCAGCCGTTGCAACAGGTGCGGCAGGCTGGACATGCGAGTGCGGAACACAGAATACAGGCAAGTTCTGTTCTAACTGTGGTAAGCCTCAGCCAGCTCCGGCAGCTGCTTGGACATGTGAGTGCGGAACACAGAACACAGGCAAGTTCTGCTCTAACTGTGGTAAGCCTCAGCCCGCAGCAGGCTGGACATGCGAGTGTGGAACACAGAACACAGGTAAGTTCTGCTCCAACTGCGGTAAGCCCCAGCCTTGATGGACTTAAGTAAGTAACAATGAGATCCCGGTCTTCGGACCGGGATTTTTATTTGCGGTTTTTATGGATATCTCGATTAGTTGTCTCTATATGTAGACAATAATCGGCATTTATAGAGAATCAACACCATTATTCTACATAGGTTGTCTCTACATATAGATATTTTCCCGCTGAAATGGAGACTAGCCATCGTTTTTCTGAATCACATAACAAAAAACAACAATGTTAGTTAACCCAAATGATTTGAAAATCATTTCTCTTTCTTCTATAATCCTATGAGTTTTTATATGAGGGAGTGTATTGCAATGGCAAAAGTCACATTTAATGACGATCTGTGCAAAGGCTGCGGTCTTTGTGTCAATGCGTGTCCCAAGAAGATCCTCGAGCTTGATAAGACGAGACTAAACAATAAGGGCTATCATCCCGCTGTTTGCACTGATTTGAATACGTGCATCGGCTGCGCTTTTTGCGCTACCACATGCCCTGATTTGGTCATTACAGTTGAAAGATGAGGGTTAGATAATGGCACAGAAGAAAGTATTAATGAAGGGTAACGAGGTTATCGCAGAGGCTGCAATAAGGGCCGGATGCAGAAATTACTTCGGATATCCGATCACACCTCAGACTGAGGTTATGCATTATATGGCAAAGAAGATGGTCCAGATCGGAGGTAACTTCGTTCAGGCCGAGAGTGAGGTAGCTGCCATCAATATGGTATACGGAGCTGCTGCTGCAGGATTCAGAGTAATGACATCATCATCATCACCCGGAATCTCTTTGAAGCAGGAGGGTATCTCCTATATCGCTGGTGCGGAGCTTCCTGCCGTTGCGGTTAATATTGTCAGAGCCGGCCCGGGATTAGGCGGTATTCAGCCTTCTCAGGGAGATTACTTCCAGGCATGTAAGGGCGGCGGACATGGTGACTTCAGAAATATCGTCATCGCACCTGCTTCCGTACAGGAGCTCTATGAGCTTACAGTTGAGGCATTTAATCTTGCCGATAAGTACAGAATGCTCTGCATGATCTTAGGTGACGGTACATTAGGTCAGATGATGGAGCCTGTTGCATTCAGAGATGAAGAACCCATCATCGAGCCCGAGAAGCCTTGGGCTGCATGCGGCAGAGGCGGAAGAGCTGAGCACAACACAGTTACTTCCATCTACATTCAGCCGGACGATCTTGAGAGAAAGAATCAGGAACTTGTTGATAAGTACAAGATCATCGAGAGAGACGAAGTAAGATACGAGGCAATCGGACTTGAGGATGCAGAGATAGTTATCGTTGCTTTCTCCACTTGTTCGAGAATCTGCCGCAACGTTATAAGACAGGCTGCCGAGAAGGGTATTAAGGTCGGCATGATCCGTCCCATTACTTTGTGGCCTTTCCCGAAGAACATTATCCGTGAGACCGCAGCTATGCCTAATGTTAAGGCTTTCCTTGATATTGAGCTTTCCGCAGGTCAGATGGTTGAGGACGTTCAGATTGCTGTAAGAGGACAGAAGCCCGTTCACTTCTACGGAAGAATGGGTGGTAATCTTCCTATGCAGAAGGATATCCTCGAAAAGATCATCGCGATCCACGAGAATCCCAGTAAGGAGGCACTTGACTGATGGCTGTTGTATTTGAAGCTACAAAAGGACTTACTGGCAAGCCTTTCCATTACTGCCCGGGATGTACACACGGTATCATCCACAGACTTATAGCAGAAGTAATGTGTGAGATGGGTATCCTTGAGGATACTGTCTCTGTTGCATCTGTCGGCTGTTCTTATAACAGCTATGAGTATTTCGCTTGTGATGCTGTTCAGGCTGCTCACGGAAGAGCACCTGCAGTTGCTACAGGTATTAAGAGAAACCTTAAGGACAAGGTCGTATTCACATATCAGGGTGACGGTGACCTCGCATCCATCGGAGCTGCCGAGATCATTCACGCAGCTGCAAGAGGCGAGAAGATCACAGCATTCTTCGTAAACAATGCTGTTTATGGAATGACTTCAGGCCAGATGGCACCTACAACTTTGTTAGGTCAGGTTACCACTACTTCACCTTTTGGAAGAGATGCGTCTTATCAGGGTTATCCGATCAATGTAAGTGAGATGATCGCACCTTTGACAGGTGCCGCTTATGTAGAGCGTGTTTGCCTTACTGACTACAAGAATATTATGGCTGCGAAGAAGGCTATCAAGCAGGCTTTCCTTGCACAGCAGGCTAACCTCGGATTTACGATGGTTGAGTTCCTTTCAACATGCCCGACTAACTGGGGTAAGGAACCTCTTGAGGCTATGGACTGGCTTAAGGAGAAGATGATCCCTCAGTATCCTTTGGGTGTTTTCAAGGGAGAGGACATTGATTTCAAGAAGGTCGAGGCTGATCTTAAGGCCGCGAAGGAAGGAGCAACAGCATGATTGATTTTTCCATAATTCTCGCAGGCTTCGGCGGACAGGGAATCCTCTCCGCAGGAAAGATGGCAGCTGAGGCAGCTTTATATGAAGGTAAGGAAGTATCCTGGTTCCCGTCTTACGGACCTGAGATGAGAGGCGGTACGGCTAACTGTTCAGTTGTTATCTCGGATGAGCCTATCGGATCTCCTGTTGTAAACAATGCAGATGTTCTTATTTGCCTTAATCAGCCTTCTGTAGAGAAGTTTGAGTCTTATCTTAATCCGGGCGGACTTCTTATCATTGATTCTTCGCTCTTCTATACAGAGCCTACACGTGATGACATCAAGTTCATCCCGATGGAAGCAAGTAAGATAGCAAGTGATCTTGGTAATATGGCTTTTGCAACTATCTCTATGCTCGGATGTATGTCCGAGGCAACGGGATGCTTCAAGAAGGAGTCCTTTGAGGCTGCTTTATATGAGATCCTTCCTGAGAGAAGACACAAGTTTATTCCGGGCAATATGGAGGCCTTCTCTAAGGGTGCTGAGTTTGCAAAGTAATCAGCCCTAATATAAAATATTTTTATGGCTATTACACCTGAGATCAAAACACATCTTGTTAAGGATTTGATACCATTTTGGCTCGGTCTTTATGACGAGACGTACGGTGGTTTCTATGGCTATGTTGCAGCTGACGGAACTATAGATACCAGGGCAGATAAAGGGTGTATCTTAAACAGCAGAATCCTGTGGGCCATGAGTTCGTGTTACAAGCTTTGCATGGACGCAGGATTGTCTGAAACCAAGCTTCAGGATGCAGGTTATTCATCGGTCAATATTATTGACTGTGCAAGGCATGCTTATGAGTATTTCAGAGATCACTATTTTGATCCTGAATATGGCGGTATCTACTGGTCTGTTACATATGACGGCCAGCCAGCCGATACTACGAAGCATGCCTATAATCATGCTTTTGCGATCTATGCTTTATGTGAGTACTA
>JAEEGL011885810.1_pt1 | contig 57415 bp, 47 predicted proteins | sample 9134231 | NCBI WGS metagenome assembly JAEEGL01 (sample SAMN16246548, study PRJNA631951) | gut metagenome | biome: gut microbiome; feature: rumen; material: fiber-attached | host: Bos | place: Iran: Karaj | collected 2018-10
CAGCTTGTCGTTTCCTGTGCGTACCTTATATATATTAAGGAGATTATCCCAGAGGGCGCAGAGCTCAGCGAATGCCTTGTCTACTTTCTCCGTGGTGTCGAGTTCGGCGATGAGGGCGTGGGCCTTCTTCTGGTTGATCACTTGAGTCGCCTCGAACTTCTCGTCCTGCTCATTCTCGATGTAGCCCAGCAAGAAGACGAAGTCCTTCGACTCGCCCGGCTGCAGGGTGACCTCGATATAGTGTGATGCGATGGGGCTCCATCCGTGGGCGTGAGAATTACGAGGCTTTCCCTCCATGACAGCATCGGGATTGGCAAACTCGTTGTAGAGTCCCACAAAGGTCTCACGGTCGGTGTCGTAGCCCTGAATCTCTGCGTTCACATGATAGAAGGCGTAATGGTTACGACGCTCACGATACTCGGTCTTGTGATAGATGGTCGAACCCTCGATCTCGACTTCTCCCGTCGAGAAATTACGCTGGAAGTTCTCCATGTCGGTAGCGGCATTCCACAGACACCACTCCTCGAACGAGAAGAGCTTCAGCTGCTTCACCTCGTCGCTCTGGTTGGTGAGCGTGAGCTTCTGTACCTCGGCCCATTTCTTCAGGGGCACGAAGAAGAGCACGCTGGCCTCGACACCGTTCTTACGACCAGTGATGCGGGTGTAGCTCATGCCGTGACGGCACTCGTAGAAGTCGAGCGGGGTCTTGCAGGGTTTCCAGCCGGGGTTCCACACGGTGTCGCCGTCCTTGATATAAAAATAACGGCCGCCATTGTCCATGGGGACATTGTTGTAACGATAGCGCGTGATACGGCGGAACTTTGCGTCTTTATAGAAGCTGTAACCACCTGCGGTGTTGGATATCAGCGAGAAGAAATCCTCATTGCCCAGGTAGTTGATCCAGGGCCAGGGTGTCTGTGGGTCTGTGATGACATACTCACGGTGCTGGTCATCGAAATGACCGTATCTTTTCTGTTCCATGTCGATAAATTAAAAAGTTAGCATGTAAAATTTGTGGTGCAAAAATACAAAAAAGAATTGGTACTTATTGTTTTTTCTGAAATTATTTTCCGCAGGGTCGGCACGGATGTCAATAAAAGCAAAGTTTTTGCAATGAGATGCATACTCATTCCGACTCACTGATGGCCTTGGCCACGGTGTAGGCGGTGGTCCATGCGGCCTGGAAGTTGAAGCCGCCAGTGATGCCGTCGATGTCGAGCACCTCGCCAGCGAAATAGAGGTGCGGACGGTCCTTGCTCTCCAGGGTGTGGGGGGTGACGGCTGAGAGCGACACACCGCCACAGGTGACGAACTCGTCTTTGAAGGCGGCGCGACCAGCAATCTGATAGCCGTCGTTGCAGAGACAGTTCACCAGACGGTTCAGTTCTTTCTTGTTCAGGTTCTGCCAACGGTTCTGGGCCCGTTCGCCGAGGGTCTTCTCCAATAGGTAGATCCACAGACGGGTGGGCAGGTCGAAGGGACGGATGGTGGTGAGCTGCTTCTGGGGGTGCCTGATGATGATCTGCTGCAGCTCGCTCTGCACCTCGGCCTCGTTCCGACTGAGCCAGTTGACGGCCAGCGGCATCTGGTAGTGGTGGTCGTGGAGGTCGCGCGCGGCATAGCTCGACAGCTTGAGGATGGCGGGACCGCTCATGCCCCAGTGGGTGATGAGCAGGGGGCCTGTGGCACGGAAGGTCGTGCCAGGGATGAAGGCCGTAGCCCCCTCGACCACGGTGCCCATGAGGGCCTTGAGGGCCTCGTCGGCGATGCTGAAGGTGAAGAGGGAGGGTACGGGGGGCGTCACGGCGATGCCTTTCTGCGTGAGCCATTGCAGGCCTTCCTCGCGTGGCGACCCACCAGTGGTGACGACCACATGGTCGTAGTCGGAGAGCTCGTCGAGCGAGTCGATCTTCCGTCCTGTCTGTATCGTGATACCATGGCGGCGCGCCTCTGCTAAAAACAGGTTGATGATCGTGTGCGAGTCCTGCGAGGCAGGGAACACGCACTGGTCGTCTTGGGTGACGAGGCGCACCCCGTGGCGCTCGAACCACGCGTAGGCGTCGCGGTAGTCGAACTGCTTGAAGAGGCGTTTCATGAGCCGATGGCCTCGCGGGTACACCTGTGAGAGGTCGCGCACCGCCGCGAAGGAGTTGGTGCAGTTGCAGCGCCCTCCTCCGGACACCTCAACCTTGGCGAGCACCTTCTTCGACTTCTCGAAGATGGTCACCTCGCACGAGGGGGTCATCTCTTTCAGGTTGATGGCCAGGAAAAATCCGGCGGCACCGCCACCTATAATCGCTGTTTTCATTCTATTACTACCTCTCTATACGTATTCTGGCGTCGACAGCCACGACACCATGCTCGTCGGCCAAGAGCGGGTTAATGTCCATCTCCTTGATCTCCGTGGCGAAACGGAGTAGGGTGGAGAGCCGCACGATGATCTCCGCATATCTCTGTTCGTTGATACCCTTCTGACCGCGCGTGCCCTTGATGATCTTATAACCCTTCAGCGAGTGGATCATCGAATAGGCCTCGGCATAGCTCAGGGGAGCCAGACCGCTCGACACGTCCTTCAGTACCTCGACGAAGATACCACCCAGACCGCAGAGGACAACATGACCGAAGCGCTCCTCGTACTTCGCGCCGATAAACAGCTCCGTGCCCTTCAGCATCTTCTGTACCATCACCCCTGTGGCATCGGGGATGCGCATCATACGATCGAACTCCAGTGACAGGTGCTCGGCCGTACGGATGTTCAGGGTCACACCACCCACATCACTCTTATGGACGGGACCTACCACCTTCGCCACGACGGGGTAGCCCACCTGCTCGGCAAAGGCCGTCAGCTCGTCCTTGGAGGTGCTCACCATCTCGGGAACGAGGGGGATGCCTGCACAGGAGAGCAGCTTGCGCACGATCTCAGGACTGACATAGTCGCCGTTCTTCCCAGAGACGGAGGGCGGCAGACTGGTGATGATATCACGGATCTTGGGTACGTCGACCCCATAGAGCTCGAGCTCGGATGGTGCTGGCTGAGGGGTCTGCATGATCTGCGAGAGGGCCGTGGCCAGTGTCACCTCGTCGCTGAAGTTCACATGGCCGCGCTTCAGGAACGCCTCGACCTCGGGACCAGCGGTGTGCAGACTGGGCAGGATGGGGAAGATAGGTTTCTTGCAGGTCTGTATCTTCTTGTCGAGCACGTCGTATGCCTCGTAAAGCTGGTTCAGGCCAGGGGTGCCGTAGATCACGGCGATGGCATCGACCTCGTGGAATCTCTGCTCGCAGTAGTCGATGATGAGACCCAGCTGCTGGGCCGTTCCCGTGGCCAGAAAGTCGATGGGGTTGGCCACAGACGAGCCAGGGAACAACTGCGCCTTCAGTTCCTCGGCTATCGGACCCTCCAGTCTCGGCACGTTCAGTCCGCCCTTGGCCAGGGCATCCGTCAGCATCACCCCAGGACCGCCTGCATGGGTGACGATGGCGAAGTTCCTGCCCTTCAACTCGGGTAGGGTGAAGATACAGCCCACCGTCGTGAGCTCCTCACGGGAGAAGCAGCGCACGATGCCGGCCTTACGGAACAGGGCCTCGACGGCCGCGTCGCTCGAGGCGATGGCACCTGTGTGCGAGGAGGCCGCCCTGCTGCCGCTCTCTGACGAGCCGGCCTTGATGGCGGCGATGCGGCAACCCTTCCGGATCAGACTGCTCGCATGGAACAGCAGCTTGTCGGGGTTGGCGATATTCTCGATATAAAGCAGCTTGACCTTCGAGTCGGTATCGGGATTGAAATGCTCGTCCATATACTGCAGCACATCCTCGATGCCGATCTGCTTGCCATTGCCGATGCTCCAGACGGAGTTGAACTGCAACCCCTTGATGACGGCACTCTCGAGGATGAACACGGCCGTGGCACCAGAGCCGCTGATGAAGTCGACACCCTGCGGGTTCAGGTCGGGGATGGGAAGGGTGAAGACACTGTGGTGATGACGGTTCAGCAGTCCGATACAGTTAGGACCTATCAGGGCGGCCCCATATCGCTCACAGGTGTCGAGGATGCGCTGTTCGAGCGCCGCTCCTGCCTTCGTCTCCTCGCCGAAGCCGGCAGAGATGATCACGAAGGCGCGAACACCCTTCTCGGCACAGAGATAGTCCACGTAGTCGGGACAGAAACGGGCGGCTACCACGAGGATGGCCAGCTCGGTCTGCGGAATATCCTTCACGTCGTGGAACACCTTAAGGCCCTGCACCTCGTCTTCCTTGGGATTCACCACATGGAGGTCGCCACGGAACCCGCCGCTGATGATATTCCTCACAATGGCGCCACCTGGTTTGTGCACATTGTTCGAGCCGCCGATGATGACGATGCTCTGAGGGTTGAGTAGTTGTTCGTTTATCATAGGTGCAAAAGTAATATAATATTTCATAAATTCCAAATGAATTTCAAAAAAAACCTTTACCTTTGCATAAATGTATTAAAGGTGTAAAATATAACACCATGATGAGGAAAAGTGTCTTTGCTTTGATCATTGTGCTGACAACAATGCCGATGGGATTACTTGGTCAGACATACAAGGAACTCTGGAAGAAAGCGACGACGGCGGAGAACAAGAACCTGCCGCGGACGGAGTATGCTGTTCTGCAGCAGATTATGTCGAAGGCCGAGAAGGAGAAAGCCTACGGTCAGCTGATGAAGGCTGAGCTGTTGGGAGCCCAGGTGATGGCAGAGATCGCCCCCGACTCGCTGAAGCCTGCCGTGGAGCGGATGCAGCAGCGCTGTGAGACTGCGAAGGACGAGGTGCTCAAGACGGTGTGGCAGACGGTACTCTATCGTCTCGCCGATTCGAACCCGAGTCTGGAGATGAAGACCGAGAAGCCGGTGCTCACGGACGAGCTCTGCCAGAAGCTGAGCAGGGTGAAGGATGATACTTATACGCCGTTCGTGAGCGTCGGCTTCGACTCCAGGATCTTCCTGCACGATATGCTCAGTGTGGTGGGCTATGAGCTCGGAGAGTATCAGATACTACACGATTTCTATACGAAGGCAGGCAACCGTCGTGCGGCGTGTGTCACGGCAGCCGAGGCATACAGGGAGGCGCCGCTGGAGCAGATCGACTCCCTCATCGCGTGCTATGGCGACCTGCAGGAGGCGGGCGAACTGGCCATCGTCAAATATCATCATCTGGCGAAGACCTTAGGCGACTCTGATGCCGATGTGGCCGCCAAGGTCGACTATCTCCAAAAGGCCCTGAACCGTTGGGGCAACTGGAAGCGGATAAACATCTTGCGCAACGCGATGGTGCGACTGACGCGTCCCAGCTATCATGTCGATATCGAGCATGAGGTGTGGCTGCCACAACGCGCACAGAAGGTGTCGTTGAAGAAGATACGGAATGTCTCGTCGCTCACGATGACGGTCTACCGTACGAAGGCTGATGGCGATTTTAAGAAAGACCCCCGTTATGAAGAGGACTATCAGGAGATCGTACCTCTGTTGTCGGGTGTAGCCTGCAAGCAGACACGTGAGTATACGGAAAAACAGCCCTATCAGCTCTTTGAGGACTCCCTGACGCTCGAAGGACTGCCTGCGGGGGTATATATGGTGGAGTTCAAGACGAAGCCTGCCACACAACCCATCCGCCGGCTGTATCATGTGACGGATGTCTATACGATGGTTGAGGCCCTGCCGGAAGATGAGGGGGCGCGCTATGTGGTGGTCAATGCCACGACAGGTCAGCCTCTGAAGGACGCCTATCTGCGTTTCAAGGAAGAGACTGGTACCACCGATGAGGAGGTCTTCGATGCGGAGACGGATGTCAACGGTGAGTATATCCTCAAGAGCAAGACCCCGTGTCGTTATCGTGATGTGTTTGCCTATACTGATACGGACAGGGCCTGTCCTGAGTTCTCAAGATACAGTTGTTACAACTTCTACGACCGTGCGTCGGAGGTCGACCAGATCTCTATCTTCACGGATCGGGCCATCTATCGTCCTGGTCAGACGGTCCATGTGTCTGCCTTGGTCTATCGCACGACCAAGGACTGCGAGCAGAGTGTCTGTCCGGGAAAGTCGCTGACGATGATCCTGCGCGATGCCAATGATCAGGAACTGGAGAAGAAGGAGGTTGTGACAGACAACTACGGTCTGGCGGCTGTCGACTTCTTCCTGCCGTCGTCGGCGCTGACGGGGCGTTTCCACATACAGGTGGGAAACAACCGTCAGATGATCCGGGTGGAGGAATACAAGCGGCCTACCTTCCATGTCGACTTCGACGACTATCAGGAAGCCTATCGGGCTGGTGACACCATCACCGTGAAGGCTACGGCCCTGAGCTATGCCGGTGTGCCGGTACAGGGCGCTAAGGTGGCGTTCCGTGTCATGCGGCGCACGGCCTTCTGGTGGACTTCATACTGTCGTTATTACGAAACCGCGACGCTGGGTTATGACCGTGGCGACGAGCAGATCGACTCTGGTGAGACAGAGGCCGAGAGCGACGGCACCTTCGAGGTGAAGGTGCCTCTGGAGGTTCCTGAGACCTCCTATCCGATGTTCTATCACTTCGTGGTGGTGGCTGATGTGACGGATCAGGGCGGTGAGACCCATCATGGGGAGCTGTTGCTGCCTTTAGGTAACCGTGAGAAGGCGCTGACCGTCGATCTGCCTGAGAAGATCCTGAATGAGGAGATGCCTGCCGTCACCTTCCATCTGTTGAATGCCGCAGGCAAGGATATCGATGCCGAGGTGCGCTATCGGATGGATGACGGTGCTTGGCAGACCGTGAAGACCCTTTCTCCCCTTACCCTCACGACTCTTGACAGACGCTCTGGGAAGCATACGCTCGACGCCATCTGCGAGGGCGATACCATCCGTCGTGAGTTCGTGGTGTTCTCCCTCGACGACGAGGTGCCAGTTGTTGAGACAGACGACTGGTTCTGGCAGTCGGCCACACAGTTCCCTGACGACGGCTCGCCCGTCACCATCCAGGTGGGCTCTTCCGCCCAGGATGTGCATATCGTGTATGGTGTCTTTGCTGGAGAAAAGATCATCGAGCAGGGCTTCGTCGATAAGAGCCATCAGTTGCTGAATATCAAGGCCACCTATAAAGAGGAATATGGCGACGGCTTGTTGTACACCTTCGCCTGGGTGAAGGAGGGGCATTGCTATACCCATCAGACAAAGATCAAACGACCCTTGCCCGAGAAGAAGCTTCAGCTGCAGTGGACCACCTTCCGCGATCGTCTCACCCCTGGTCAGCAGGAGGAGTGGACGCTCATGGTGAAGGATGCCGAAGGCCGTCCTGTCGATGCACAGCTCATGGCTACGCTCTATGACCAGAGCCTGGATCAGTTGGCAAAGCTTCCGTGGAATTTCGATCCCACCCCTTGGCTCTCCCTGCCAAGTACCTCCTGGGCGGCCGATCACCATCTCCCGATGGCGGCGAGCACCTCTCAGAAGGTGGACTACTATGACTGGGACAACCTGTTGCTGAGTCGGTTTGACAGTCGGCTCCATCTTGGCAGTGCTCAGATGCTTGGATATCGTGGCATCAGACTCAAGACAAGGGCGACCAACTATATGGAAGACTATGATCTGGCCATGGATTCGTTTGACGAGGACGTGCCTGTTCTCAATGAGGTGGCAGTCGTAGGCTATGGGGTCAGAGCTGCACGCGGTAACATCACGAAAGGTGTCATGTACAGGGCAAAGGAGACTTTCGACGTTATGGGAAATGATGAGGGGGCGCATGAGGTCTTGGCGGCTGATGCCACAGACGGTGGCGAGATGGCAGAGGCCGTTCAGATGCGTGAGAACCTCAACGAGACGGCTTTCTTCTATCCGCAGCTTGTGACGGATGGGGAGGGGCGTATAGCCCTGAAGTTCACCCTGCCCGAGAGTCTGACCACCTGGCGCTTCCTCGGACTGGCTCATACCCGTGACCTGCGCTACGGCCGCATCGAGGCAACGACGGTCGCGAAGAAGGATGTGATGATACAGCCGAACGTGCCACGCTTTGTCCGCGAGGGCGACGAGGCCACCATCACGGCACGTGTGATCAACACAAGTGAGAAGAACCTGAGGGGGGTGGCTCGTCTCCGTCTCCGTCATCCTGAGACAGAGGCCGTGGTCCTCGAACTGGCACAGGAGGTGTCTGTTGAGGCTGGCGCCACCGTGCCTGTCACCTTCCATGTCCAGAGCTCAAAGCTCTGTGATCAAAGGTCAGGGGCCGGCAGTGCTCTCCTGATTTGTGAGACCACCGTCAGTGGACAGGCCTTCAGCGATGGCGAGCAGCACTACTTGCCCATACTGCCTGCTGCAGAGCGCGTCACGGTGACGATGCCCGTCACCCAGCATGAGGCAGGAACGAAGACCATTGATATCACTGCCCTGATGCCGACGGATGCAGCGCAGGGGCAGGTGACCTTCGAATATACCAACCATCCGACTTGGCTGATGATCCAGGCGCTGCCTGTGCTGGGTCAGCCTGTCGAGGAGAATGCCATCTCCCAGGCGGCATCCTACTATGCCAACAGTCTGGGACGATATATCCTTGCACAGTATCCGCAGGCCAAGAAGGCCTTCGACCTCTGGCGCCAGGAACTCACGGCCCCTGAGCCTGTCGAAGGGGCACATGACTTCGACAAGCTCAGTCACCGTGGCTCGCTCGTGTCTCAGCTCGAGAAGAACCAAGAGTTGAAGGCCATCGTACTCAACGAGACCCCTTGGGTGATGGATGCCGATCGTGAGACGGAACAGAAGCAACGTCTGGTCGATTTCTTCGATGCGAACGTGATGCAGAACCGTCTGGATAAGGCCCTCAACAAGATGAGACAGTTACAGCGCTCGGATGGCAGTTGGTCGTGGTGGCCAGACATGCCGGGCTCGTTCTATATGACCGTCTCTGTCAGTGAGATGCTGGTACGTCTGAATGCCATGACGGGTACACAGGCGGAGACGAAAGAGATGCTGAACTCCGCTTTCGTGTTCATGGGGCGTGAGATGGTCAAGGAGGTGGCAGAGCTCAAGAAGTGGGAGAAGAAAGGTCACGAGGTGTCCTTCCCCAGTCTCAAGGCCCTCCAGTGGCTCTACCTCTGTACGCTCGACGGGCGCCAGTTGCCTGCCAACGTGCAGAGTGCCAACAGCTATCTGCTGAAGCTCTTGAAGAAGGATATCACGAGTCAGCCGATCTACGAGAAGGCGATGACGGCCGTGATCCTGTCGAAGAGCGATCCTCGTCGTGCGACAGAATATGCGCAGTCGTTGAAGGAATATACCGTCTATCGTGAGGAGATGGGTCGATACTACGACACACCACGGGCCGGCTATTCATGGTTCGACTATCGCATTCCTACTCAGACGATGGCCATCGAGGCCCTGCAGCGGCTCACGCCCGATGATCGTCAGACCATCGAGGAGATGCAGCGCTGGCTGCTCCAGTCGAAGCGCACCCAGGCATGGGATACCCCTCTCAACAGTGTGGATGCCGTCTATGCGTTCTTGGGAGAACAGGGACAGGATTCCAAGCCCCTGAGGCTCGATGCCGAGAACGCCACCGTCAAGGTGGATGGGAAGGTGCTGGAGCTGCCCAAGGCTACGGCCGCCATCGGCTATGTGAAGACCCGTGTGCCTGCGGAGAGCAGGCAGCTCTCGATCGTCAAGACCTCGGAGGGAACGTCGTGGGGGACGGTCTATGTGCAGTTCTCTCAGGCCGCGAAGAACGTTGCCGCCGCTGGTAGCGGTCTCACCATCAAGCGTGAGATACTCTCTGTCTCAAGGGCTCAGTGCTTCGACAAGCTCAGCCACCCTGTGTTTGCTGTGGGCGATCGTGTGAAGGTGCGCCTCACCATCACGGCCGACCGTGACTACGACTTCGTGCAGGTGATCGACAAACGGGCAGCCTGTCTGGAGCCCGTCCATCAGTTGAGTGGCTACCATCATGGTGGTTATGTGACGCCGCGCGACAACACCACCAATTACTATTATGACCTGCTGTCGAAGGGCACGCACGTCATCGAGACAGAGTATTATGTTGACCGTGCCGGAACCTACGAGACGGGCACTTGTGTCGTCGAGTGCGCCTATGCCCCAGAGTTCCGTGGCATCACGCCGTCGACGATGATAACAGTAGAAAAGTAAAAAAGAGAATGAAGGATATATATGATATGAGAAATGTATTTTGCAAGGTGAAGGTAAAGGCTAAATGGGGGATGGTATTACCCTTATACCTTTTTGCCTGTACCCCTTTATATGCCCAGCGACTGGCAGTGACTAACACGACGGTAGAGTGCGGACGAACAGGTTACGAACAGCCTGTCACCGCCACCTTCGAACTGCGTAATAAGGGTCTGCGAAAGCTCGTGATTGAGAGTGTGAAGGCCGACTGTGGCTGTACCCGTGTGGAGTATCCCAAGGAAGTGGGGGCTGGTGATAAGTTTGAGATCAAGATGACCTATGATGCTCGTCAACTGGGTCATTTCCATAAGATGATAGCCGTGAAGAGCAATGCCACCAAGAAGCCCGTGTACCTGACGATGAAGGGCGTGGTGCTTACGGAAGTGCAGGACTATGCCGGCAACTATCCCCTGTCGATGGGTGAGCTGTTGCTCGACAAGAACGAGCTGGAGTACGACGACGTGAACAAGGGCGACTCGCCCATGCAGGAGATCCATGTGTATAATAACGGTACCAAGCCGATGACGCCGAATATCATGCACCTGCCCCCGTATCTCTCGGCCATCGCCACCCCAGAGACGCTGTTGCCTGGACGAGGCGGTACCATCGCCGTGACCCTGCACTCCGACAAGCTGCGCGACTACGGACTGACTCAGACGACGGTCTATCTGGCTAAGCGTCTCGGTGAGAAGGTGGGCAGCGACAAGGAGATTCCTGTGTCGGCCATCCTGTTGCCAGACCTGAAGAGCTACGATGCCACCAGTAAGGCACAGGCACCTCAGCTACAGATGTCGGCCACCGATGTCGACTTCACCTCTTTCGAGGGAAAGGCACGTAAGACGGCCGATGTCCTGCTCCTGAATACAGGACAGTCGACCCTTACCATCTCCTCGTTGCAGATGTTCACCGCAGGACTGAAGGTGACACTGGGCAAGCGGGAGTTGGCACCAGGACAGACGACCACCCTGAAGATCACGGGCTATGCCGATGAGCTCAGTAAGGTGCGTACCCGTCCCCGTATCCTGATGATTACCAACGATCCCGACCACTCGAAGGTCGTCGTGAATATTCATATTCATAAAGATGGAACATCCAGAGAATAGCTCAGAATATGCAGGACTGCAGGTGAACAGTGGCGTCAGTCAGCAGCCTGTCATCAACCCCTACCTGAAGCGCAACCGCTTCCGTCGCCGGGAGCTCTCGGCGGCCGAGATGGTAGAGGGCATCCTGAAGGGCGATGTCACGATCCTCTCACAGGCGGTGACCCTCATCGAGAGCGTGAACCCCGACCATCAGGCACGGGCTCAGGAGGTCATCAACAAGTGTCTGCCCTATAGCGGCAACAGCATACGGGTGGGCATCAGTGGTGTGCCAGGTGCAGGAAAGTCAACCTCGATTGATGAGTTTGGCATCCATGTGCTGAAGGAGAAGGGCGGCAAGCTGGCCGTCCTGGCCATCGACCCCTCCAGTGAGCGTACCAAGGGTTCTATCCTTGGCGATAAGACCCGCATGGAGAAACTGGCCCAGCACCCCTCATCGTTCATCCGTCCTAGTCCGTCGGCTGGTTCGTTGGGTGGTGTGGCCCGTAAGACCCGCGAGACCATTATCCTCTGTGAGGCTGCGGGCTTCGATAAGATCTTCGTCGAGACCGTAGGCGTGGGACAGAGCGAGACGGCCTGTCACTCGATGGTCGACTTCTTCCTGCTCATCCAGGTGGCAGGGACAGGCGACGAGCTGCAAGGCATCAAGCGTGGTATCATGGAGATCAGCGACGGCATTGTCATCAACAAGTGCGACGGCGATAATGTGGACCGTTGTCAGATGGCTGCCACGAACTTCCGTAATGCCCTTCATTTCTTCCCTATGCCCGAGAGCGGGTGGACACCCAGGGTGCTCTGCTACAGTGGTTTCTATGGTACGGGGGTGAAGGAGATATGGGACATGATCTATGAGTATGTGGACTTTGTGAAGGCTAATGGCTACTTCGATCATCGTCGTAACGAACAGTCGAAATACTGGATGTACGAGAGCATCAACGAGCATCTGCGCCTGAACTTCTACAACAACCCTGCCATCAAAGCCCGACTGGCTCTTGCCGAGCAGAGTGTCCTCGCAGGACAGAAGACCTCTTTCGTGGCCGCGCAGGACTTGCTGGATCAGTATTTCAACGGACTAAAGGAATGAGTAGCGCCTCTGTGTTTAAATGATAAGTAGTATGATTCAGATAGAAATAGATGAAGGCAGTGGTTTCTGCTTCGGAGTGACCACCGCCATCAAGAAAGCCGAGGAAGAACTGGCACAGGGAAAGACCCTCTACTGTCTTGGCGATATCGTTCACAACGGCATGGAGTGTGAGCGCCTTCGGCAGATGGGTCTGATCACCATCAACCACGACGACCTGCGCCAGCTCCACGACGTGAAGGTGCTGCTGCGGGCCCATGGTGAGCCCCCAGAGACCTATGAGCTGGCCCGCAAGAACAACATCGAGATTATCGATGCCACCTGTCCTGTGGTGCTCCAGCTCCAGAAACGGATTAAGACGCAGTATAACACCCTTCGCGACCTCCCAAGAGGGGAAGGCTCTATCGTCATCTTCGGCAAGAAAGGTCATGCCGAGGTGCTCGGTCTCGTAGGACAGACGCAGTCGACGGCCATCGTCATCGAGAACTTCGACGAGGTGAAGAAGCTCGACTTCAGTCATGATATCTTCCTCTATTCGCAGACCACGAAGTCGCTCGACGAGTTCCACCGCATCATCGACTATATCCAGTCGCATATCGCCCCTGGAGCCGTCTTCAAGAGTTTCGACACCATCTGCCGTAACGTGGCCAACCGTATGCCGAACATCTCGCAGTTTGCCACCAAGCACGATCTCATCCTCTTCGTCTGCGGGCGCAAGAGCTCTAACGGTAAGGTGCTCTTCAACGAGTGCCTGCGCGTAAACCCCAACACTCGTCTGGTCGAGAATCCTAACGAGATCCAGAAGGAGTGGCTCGACGGTATCCAGACCGTCGGAATATGTGGTGCGACCTCCACGCCTCGGTGGCTGATGGAGCAGTGCCGCGACGCCATCATGGCGATGCAATAATAACTACTTTGCAGATAAAACAAATCAAAAAAAGATAGATTACTATCTTTACTAATTAATTAACAAAAAACAACAAAACTTATGATGAAAGACGTTTGTGAAATGTCGGCAAAGCGTGTGTGCCTAACATCCGCTTTGGCAACGTTGCTGCTCGTCGGCATGCCTACCCAGAGTGCCTTGGCACGGGGTGGCGTTCAGGCCGTTCAGCAGACAGCGCAGGTGAACGGTATCGTGGTGGATCCCTCTGGAGAGCCCATCATTGGTGCTACGATTAAAGTAAAGGGCCAGTCGGTAGGTGCCATCAGCGACATTGATGGTGGCTTCACCATCAACGCCCAGCGTGGCGATGAGCTCGAAGTGAGCTACATCGGCTACAAGACCCAGGCCGTGAAGGTGTCAGGATCGAACGTGAAGGTGGTCCTGCTCGAAGATGCCAAGGCCCTGGACGAAGTCGTGGTTGTAGGCTTCGGAACACAGAAGAAGGTGAACCTGACAGGTGCTGTTGCCGTTATCGACGGTGATGAGCTGGCGCAGCGCCCAGTGGCGACTGCCGCCCAGGCTCTGCAGGGTCTTGTTCCTGGTCTGCAGATCTCTGCAACCAGTGGTACCCTCGATGCCAATCCCGACATCAATGTGCGTGGTACTGCCACCATCGGTGAGGGCTCCAGTGGTTCGCCGCTGATCCTGATCGACGGTATGGAGGGCGACCTGAATACTATTAACCCTCAGGACATCGAGAGTTACTCCGTGCTGAAGGATGCAGCCTCATCGAGCATCTATGGTAGCCGTGCCCCGTTCGGTGTGATCCTCATCACCACCAAGAACGGCGCCAAGGCAGGCAAGATCAAGGTGAACTACAACAACAGTTTCCGTTTCAGCGATCTGATTCGTGGTAAGCACATGATGAACTCCGTCGATTATGCCTCTTGGTTGAATGATGCCAAGACCAACCAAGGTCAGTCGGTGTTCTTCGATGCTGAGCGTATGGCGGCCATCCAGGCTTATCACAACGCCACACCTGTCGGTCCTGGTGTCCGCAGGGGTGCCGACGGTCAGCTGCTCTATGCCATCGGCTCACAGAACGGTGTGACATGGGACGACGGCTATGGCTATGGTATCGACGATGTCGATTGGTACGATGTGGTCTACAAGGGCACAGCCTTCTCGCAGGAGCATAATGCCAGTGTGACTGGCGGTAGCGAGAAGCTCAGCTACTATGCGTCTGTAGGCTATCTCGACCAGGGTGGTTTCATGAACATGGGCAGCGATGGTCTCAAGCGTTACAACGGTACGGCCAAGATGAATATCGAACTGGCCAAGTGGATCCGTATGAACTACGCGATGCGTTTCACGCGCACCAACTACCATCGTCCTGCGGCTCTGACGCGTAACCTCTACAACGACATGGCTCGTCAGGGATGGCCTATCCTGCCGCTCTACGATCGTAACGGCTATCTCTACTCGTCGCCTTCTCCTGCACTGGGACTGGCCACGGGCGGCACTGATACGAACGAGCGCGACATCATCAACCATCAGCTCGGGTTCGTGCTCGAGCCTATCAAGAACTGGATCACGCATATCGACTTCAACTATAAGATAGATAATGCCGTGCGCCACTGGGACAGTCAGCGCACCTACAACCACAACGTGGCTGGCGAGGCTATCATCTACAACCAGGGGTCGAACGTACATGAGGATTTGCGTAAGGATAACTACCTCAACTTCCAGGCCTATACCGACTATAGCTGGACCATGGCCGAGAAGCACAACTTCCACGTGATGGGCGGTTTCCAGACAGAGCAGCTGAAGCGTCTGGACTTCGGTCTGCAGCGCGATGGTATCCTCGATCCCTCGAAGCCTGAGATCGACCTGACCAGTGGTAAGGGCTACGATGGTAAGGAAATTAGTCCTGGCGTGAATGGTGCCCGTAACCAGTGGCAGACTGCTGGCTTCTTCGGACGTGTGAACTACAACTACGACGAGAAGTACCTCTTTGAGGCTAACCTCCGTTACGACGGAACCTCACGTTTCCGTACGGACAAGATGTGGAAACTGTTCCCGTCAGTGTCGTTGGGCTGGAACATCGCCCGCGAGAAGTTCTGGGAGAGCCTCGCTCCCACGGTGAACACCTTGAAGCTTCGTGCCTCTTATGGTTCGCTTGGTAACCAGAACACTATCGACTGGTATCAGACGTATCAGAGGATCCTATACGAGCCTGTGGCTGGCTCTTGGCTGCAGAGCGGTGCTAAGCCCAATATCACCAGTGCTCCTGGACTCGTGTCGGCCCTGCTCACCTGGGAGAAGGTGGAAAGCTACAACGTCGGTCTCGACTTCGGTGCCTTCAACAACCGTCTGACTGGTACCTTCGATGTCTATGTACGTAACACCCTCGACATGGTGGGAAAAGCTCCTGAGCTGCCAGCCATCCTCGGTACTGGTGTGCCTGTGACGAACAATACCGACCTCCGTACAACGGGTTGGGAGTTGCAGATCTCATGGCGCGACGTGCTGAAGAACGGTCTCTCCTATGGTGCTACCTTCAACATCTCGGATGCCCGTACGAAGATCACCCGTTATCCCAACAACCCCACGAAAGCTCTTAACAGCTATATCGAGGGCCGTTATATGGGTGAGATCTGGGGCTTCGAGACGATAGGCATCGCCAAGAGCGACGAGGAGATGAACAACCATCTGGCCACGACGAAACAGAATTCTCTGGGTAGCAACTGGGCGGCTGGTGATATCATGTACCGCGACCTGAACAATGACCATGAGATCACTCGTGGTGCAGAGACACTTGACGATTACGGCGACCTGAAGGTCATCGGTAACTCAACCCCGCGCTATCTCGTAGGTCTGAACCTCAACGCGGCTTGGAAGGGCTTCGATATCAGTGCCTTCTTCCAGGGCGTACTGAAGCGCGACTGGTGGATCGGCGGCTCATGGGGCGGCGGTCTGGAGTATCTCTTCGGAACCACCAACTCTTGGGAGTGGTGGAGCGTTGGTATCACCGATGTGCACGACTACTACCGCGATGCCAACACCTGGTCTGTACAGAACGGTTATCAGAAGGAGAACAAGGATGCCTGGCTGCCTCGTGTGCAGTTCAGCGACAAGAACGAGCAGGCTCAGACCCGTTACCTGATGGATGGTTCGTATATCCGTATGAAGAACCTGCAGATTGGTTATACCATTCCTACGCACCTTACCCAGCAGTGGGGTATCAGCATTCTGCGTGTCTACGCATCGGCTGAGAACCTCTTCACCTGCACCAAGATGCCTCACCAGTTCGATCCTGAGCTGATGTCAAACGACGTGACTCAGAACAACGGCTATCCCCTCCAGAGAACATTCGCATTCGGTCTTAACGTTACATTCTAAATCAATCGCAATTATGAAACTATATAAAATATCATTCATAGCGCTGGCTCTTACCATAGGCGTAACTTCATGTAACGACTATCTGGAGCAGGAGCCGCCTTCATTTCTGACACCAGAGAACTTCTACACCAGCGAGGATCAGGTACAGGTTGTGGCCAACCGTTTCTATCAGGACATCCTGCCTGGTCATGGTGGATGGGACTATGGTACCTACACCACCGACAACAATACTGACGTGCAGGCAGCACGTACACCGAGCGCCAAGTTCTCCAAGGACCTCTGGCGTACCAGTCAGTCTGGGGGCTGGTCTTGGGATAACATCCGCAACATCAACTTCCAGTTGGGTCAGTTGAAGACGAAGATGGCCGAAGGTGCCATCAGCGGCAACGAGACCAACATCCGTCAGTATATCGGTGAGATCTATTTCTTCCGTGCATACGCTTATTTCGACCTGCTGAAGACATATGGCGACCTGCCCATCCTCACAGAGGCTCTGCCCGACGATGAGGCCGTGCTCGTGGCCGCCTGCCGTCGTGAGCCCTGTAACGAGGTGGCACGTTTCATCGTCAACAACCTCGATACCGCCATCACCTATATGAAGGAAGATTTCGAGGGCCGTCATACGCGTATCTCTGTCGATGCCGCCCGCCTGTTCAAGTCGCGTGTGGCGCTCTATATGGGCTCATGGCTCACCAACTTCGCTGGTACACCGTTCGTGCCCAATGGCACAGGTTGGCCGGGAGCAGCCAAGAACCCTGGCTATAGCTTCCCTGCTGGTTCGCTGGAGAACGAGGCCCAGTATTTCTTCAAGACAGCTGCCGACGCTGCCGAGCAGGTGGCCGACAAGTACAAGGACAACCTGACGAAGAACAATGGTGTCGTGCCACAGGCTGAGGGTCAGAGCAATCCTTATCTGGAGCTCTGGGGTACCACAAGCTGCGCTGGCAAGAGCGAGATCCTGTTGTGGCGTGAGTACAGTAAGTCGCTTGGTCTGAACAACGATATCGAGGTAGCTGTAGAGAAAGGAAATATCGGAACAGGCGTTACCCGTTCGCTCGTGGAGCGCTACCTGATGGCCGATGGTAAGCCCATCTACAACTCCAGCTTCACTTACGACGACTCAGAGATTGCCAAGGTGGTGGAGAACCGTGATCCGCGTCTCGCTGTCATGTTGAAAGTGCCTGGACAGGTGAACTGCTTCAAGAACGTGAGCGATAATGCTGGTACCCACTGGACGGAGACTGAGCCCACGCCGCGCATCACCAATGCCAATGCCGAAGACGGCTATATCACGGGCTATGCCATCCGTAAGGGTATGACTCATGACCGTTCGCTGACAGCCAACGGTGGCAGCTATAACGTGTGTGTCGTCTTCCGTGCCACTGAGGCTCTGCTCAACTATATCGAGGCAGAATATATGCTGACGGGCAATATCAACTCTGGCAAGATCCTAGAGTACTGGAAGAAGGTGCGCGAGACTGCCGGCTTCACTGGCGCCGCCGTCGACCCACAGGTCACCATTGCCGCCACTGACATGTCGAAGGAGACCCTCGACTGGGCAGCCTTCACTGCCGGAAAGGTGCTGACAGACGCCACACTCTATAACATCCGTCGTGAGCGCAGTTGTGAGCTCCTCGCAGAGGGCTTCCGTGATATGGACCTGAAGCGCTGGCGTTCTTATGAGCAGCTCATCACGAAGCCCGTCTATGTTGAGGGCTTCCACTTCTGGGGCACACCGATGGAACAGTGGTACACAGATATCGTTGCAGATGGCTCTAGCAGCTCTAACGTGTCGCAGAAGTCGATTAGTGAGTATTTCTGTCCTCATGTGGTGAACATGACGAACAACAGCTATGCCGATGGTCTCACCTGGCGTATGGCCTACTATCTGGAACCACTGCCCCTGCGACAGTTCCTGTTGACGGCCTCCGACCACAAGACCATGTCTGAGAGTCCGCTCTACCAGAATCCTTACTGGCCGATGGAAACAGACAAACCCGCAGAACAGTAATAATCATCAGAGGCCCGAGGTTCAACACCCCGGGCCTCTTTTTTTTATGCCCATCTAACAAATCCCGCCCCTTCCGCGCTCCCTGCTCCCCCTTCCCACGGTCCCTGAGCCCCCTCCGCGGTCCCTGAGCTTGTCGAAGGGAGAACCGCGTCCCCTGAGCCTGCGGTTGCTGAGCCTGTCGAAGCATCGAAGGGACACCCCACAAAAATACCTCATACATTTGGCAGTCTCAAACAAATTGCCTATATTTGCCGTTGGTAATATTTGAATAACAGGAATATATAAGTACGAGATTATATGAAGAAGTTAAAAATAATAATGCTATTCTGTTTGCTATTTACTGAGTGCCCAGCAAAACAGGAAGTAGACTCTTTGTACATTCGTTACTTTTCATGGGAAGATTATAAGCAACCACATATCATAACCTGCAACAATTTTGAAGACGAAATGCCCTATACAGAATACTGTGTTTCTGACAGGTTTGAGATTGACAGATTATTAGGGAGCATGAAAGAATTGCCAAAGACCTCTGATACGGATTTCTGTGTTGGATGCAAATTGCTATTCCTTCATAAAGGGATGATTGTGAAGAAAGCCTGTCTGAATTCCAAATATGTTATGACAAGTGGACAATCCTATCTGTGTACGCAAGAACTCATGAATACGATTAATGACATCATGCATAATGGTGTTATCATGAATCGTCAAGACAGATTTCTGCCCAACAAATATGGGGATGAATACATTCACGGAAGGGAGGCTTTGTTTTCGGAACTTGAAGCATACTATGCGAAGCATGTTCCGGAATCTATCAGAAAGAATGGTGATACTCGCATTGTCATATATTGTAAATCAAACAAAAAAGGAAAGACGACAAAGATTGAAAGAGTCCGTATATACAATACGAATCTATCAGATAGTCAAACAAAAGACATGGAGCAATTGATCTATAGATTCTTTATGAAGAAGGTAAGGTGGAAACCTGATGAAACAAGGATGGAGTCTGATTGGATTACAATATATTACAAGATAGAAGGAGATCAGGGAATAATTCCATGATTTTTCTTGAGAGAAATGTAGATATGAGAGTCTTGATTATTTATCTAATGTTATTATCTTCTTTATCTGTTTTCTCCGTGAAGCCTCAACAGATAATAGATAGTATGGTTATTAAGGTTGCGCCATGGGATGCTGTTACGGATATCGGGATAGAATGCTCTAATTTTGAGACAAGTATAGACTATCAGGTATGTGATGAACAGAATTCTTGCGCAATATCAAAAATAGTTAGTGAACTGAACCGTCTTGATAAATCCCTGAAAGGCGGTGAGGATATGAGATGCAAAATTATATTCTATCATTCGGGTGAGGTCTTGTGGTCATGCTGTATAGGTAAGATAACGACAAAAATCGAATCCGAATACTATTATACTTCGCCCTCATTAATTGCTGTCATAGATAGTATAGTTAATAGTCATCAAACGCAGTTAAGAAAAGAAATAATAGAAAAGTGGGACTATACTCCAAGTCTTAATAAGGTCTACCAGTATTTGACGAGTCAATCTGGTCGATTATACGATGGTATTGAGATCAAAGAAGACTTGGAATTTACTGTTTTTTGCAATGTAGGAGAAGACGGTAGAACGACAAACGTACAATTTACAAAAAACAGAAATGGGAAGGATAAGGTTATCCCTGTTCAGATCACATCGGTATTAGAAGAGATTCTTTATCATGAAATAAGATGGGCCGTCCCCCCCAAGCATTATGCAGACTGGGTGCCTATCAAGATTTCAATTAAATCGAATGTCTCAAAGAACAAGACGGGTGCTAATGCCAATGATTCCATTCTTGTAGACAAAGTATGGACAGAAAGGCGAACCATATTTTACAGTGAGGAGGAAATGGATTCCATAGGGGAAGGACCCATAATAGAGGACGGTGGTATTATTGCCAAATATCTATCTGATAGCCTAGTAGTATATGTAAATAAAGCAGGCGAAGAGATTCGCATCGTACCGAATATGGTATGTTTTGATAAAGGAAGAGAAGGACTCATAAAAGAACTCTTTTCGTCTTTGGATATTTCTAATGAAGATTATGGTGGAAGAGTTATTTTCTTTATTTTATTCAATAACATGTTGCAGGTGCAAGAGATAAGAGTTTTCGAGCCATTACGTCCATCTTACAAAGCTAACGATTTAGTCATCGATAAGTATGTAAAATACTTAGAACAGACAGAGGGCCGGTGGATAAGAAAAGAAAACAAACAAGAATGGAATTTGTATATTTTCTCGACTGTGATATAACTTTTATTCTTTAATCTCATGTTTTTGTGCTATATTTGCCCTCGATAATCAACCATATAGTTTGAAAGATGATTAGCGATACATGTTCTATCAACAATGATATTAGTCAATAAATGCTGAGATATGGAAATAACGATTCAAGATGATGTCTTTTTGAAAAAGGTATTCAAAAGAAAATGGAGACGGGGTATAGCATATCACGGCTGCATCATGGATTATCTGTCAAGACCACAAAAAGTCGCTTTTACGATGAAGCGATTAATGGACGTCCCGTTTTCCAAAGGTCGTATGATTATCCAATATTGGGAAGACGAGAAGATAATGACACGGATGTTGAAGCGTCATGGCGTCAAAGACTATGAGATAGTTCGGGCATATAAGCAGGGAGCGACTCCTGGATATCTTAATATCAATATCTCCGGTGATACTTTGGACGCGAAGTTCTTGAAAGAGTTGCTTACCCGTCATTATGGAATAGACTTTTCTGCGGATAATGCTATTGATATAGTCCCCTTTGTGGTGATAGACACGGGAGGGGATGAAATCATAGCATTCCATTTGTATGATGACAGAGGATTCTATGAATACTTTATCCGGAAAAATATCTGAGTGTAGAGCGCATGCTGAAGACGATTAATACTCCTGAAAGCGAGATAGATATTTATTTGGGTTTACAAAACAATGATGTATCGTATTCGAATGTAATAGAAGTTGAGGTATGGGGAAAAAGCCATCAAAAAAAGTAATCGTGCTTGCAGCAGTGGTTATGCTGTTGGTATCTTGTCGGCAATCGTGTTTTGACGTTCTTACTCATAATGATGTCGGATATTGGTCGCGATATTGGACGCCAAATGATCCTCATGGTGCTATTACGGAGTATTCAAAGAAGGACTCAACAACAAAGTATCTTAATGAGTGTTGGGCCTATAATGATTTTGCGCCTGCATTATGGGGGCTCAAATTCAAAATGGCCAATGACACATTATTCAAATACGTAAACAGAAAAGGAAATTTGAAGATATATGACACTATCCCTATCGCTTCTTATTCCAAAAATACTGTTATACTTAAAAATGGTATCGTATGGCATCGGATATCGACGAAGTATGCAAGAAAAATGCTTAATGCTCCTGATCAGGTGAAGTTGTCTTCTATATTAAAAAAACGCGACCATGACAGGAAGATAACAAATATTACTGGCATCGTATGGAAACTATATGGTTATGGCGATGTTTCTACTGGAATAGTTAAGAAGTCGGAATTCCTAAAGAAGGATTGGAAGTGCGTTATAAAGTTATGGGAGAGCGGAACCGTATCAGGTATATCATGCTACGATGATTTAAGAGGGAAATATGCCCTCTCTGGATCAAATATAGAATTCTTAAGCATCGAAAAAAGAGTCGATGGGCGTGATGATGACAATGGCAATGATTTCTGTGATGCCCTACTGCAATGCAAGAGGTTTAAGTTAACGAACAATTGGTTACAGTTGTTCTATAATGATGGTAAGAACTATCTTATATTCAAGGTGTCGAAGAACTTTAAATAGAACGAGAATCTAAATAGAAAACGGAAATCATTGATATAATTAGAAATTATTCGTTTTTTCATAATAAAAACAGATAACCTTAATGTTGAATTTAAGTTTAAGATGGAGGATAAAACGAAATGAAGACTCTTATTACAATATTAATGACAATCTGCGCTATTAATTGTATGGGGCAGGATAATCAAGGGACGATGTTTTTCAATGCCGACGGTTCGCAGAATGCTTATTTCATTGATACATTGCATATAGATAGCCTCGTTATAGTTAGATCCAAGAAAAATGGGCATTTCTTTGCAACAAGAAGCTCCTCAAGAATAAGTTTAAAAGGTAACATCTGGAATTTACCAGAGACATACCTGTATGATGATGTAGGTCATTTTGCTGGTTGGTGGTTTAAGAACATGCCAGACAGTGTACTTCCTGATGATATATATGAAAGCAAGATAAATAATGTTGTAATAGAATACAGCCCGTCATCAGATTTCAAGTCATACCAAATAGTGTGTAATAGTGGTACTCCCAAATACTATTGGCTTGTTATGATTAGGGGCGACGCATACAATTACCTCACGGTACGCAGTATTATTGACGGAGGTCGTAAATTCGTAAAATTCAGAGATGATAAGGCTTATTACAAATTGATAATTCCGATATGGTAAACATAGCCCCAACATATGACGAAATAAAAATATAGAAATGGATAAGCTAAGAAGGTTCAATAACGAAGAAACAGATAAGGTTAACATTTATGAGAGTACTATCATTCGTATGTCGAATGATTCTGATCATAATATTGTGTTTGTTGTAGACTGGCTGGAAGGTGATAATATTAAAATTGTATTTAAAGACGTCTCAGACGTTATATATGATTTAAAGCGTAATTCTGCTTATGAAAAGGAACAGATAGGCAAGTTAGAAATTAGAGGTTTTTCGTATGAACGTAAGGATGGTTTATATATAGTGCAATTTAATTTTGACACAGAGTTATTTGGAGTAATACGCATCACATGCAAATCTTTCGCTTTCTTTGTACCATCAGAACCCATAACAATTGGAGGTAACGACAAAATGATATTATAGGAGCTATGAAGGATTACGATATTAAATGGAGCGAGTGCTATCTCTGCTCAATACAATTTTCAGAGGATTATTGGCATCTGAAAGTTATCTTATATTGTCCTCATGAGAAGGACGACTCTTTTGTGTATGAGGTTGAATTTAGGGATTGCAATATAGAGCAAATGAAAATAAGTGGAAATTCGATCATGTTTCCGATAAAGGATCTTGTCCATCGGAAACTCCCCAATGGAGGCTATGATATACTTATATCATTCTCTTCCAAATATGGAGAGGTCATTAATCTTTCATGCTCTGATTTTTATGTTCGCAATCATGGGGCCGGCTATATTGGTCTTGTAGATTCTTTACCCGTGGGCAAACAGGCATTAAATTGAAAGGTGAAGGAACAATTAATTGGGAAGTAATTGTTATAAAAAAGTGCCGAAAAAAGTGCTCGTCAGAAGTTGTGAACTGGAAAAACTAAGGGGGACTTTTATGCCTTTCTGGGGCTGTTATGGTGTGCTTTTGGTCTGTTCGGAGTAGGGAAGGGGGCTACTCTGGGTAGGGGTGGCTTCTAACGGTCAAAGAGATAGGCTCCATGACTGTAGGGAATGGCACTTACGAGTGAAGGAGATAATCTCTTATAGGGTATAGGGATTATCTCTTTCGCTTGTAAACCCTATCTCCATGACTCTTGGAGCCTATCTCTTTGAGGGTAAGATGCTACCCTATTTGTTCGCTATATTAACTTGCTTATTTTCAGTCGGATACAATAATTAATCAAAACTCGCGTCTACAACTCTCGCTCCAGCGTTCCTAGTCTACACGCGAGTTATGAGGGAGTGTTTGTAAAGATATATCGTTTTTTTGTCCCTTCGACAAGCTCAGGGACCGCGAGGTAGGGCTCAGGGATCGCATTCGACAGGCTCGGGAGGCGGGGAAAAATCACTTGGATGAAAAAAACTCTCAAAGGATGAAAAAAAACTCTCAAAGGATGATGTTTTCTCGATTATTATCTGTACTTTTGTAGAGTCAAATATCTAACCTACGAGCGCTAACGGTCTTGCGCATGAAAGAGACCTAAAACATAATAAAACTAACAACATGAAAAAGATTAGAAAAGAGGATTTCGCAATCCTGAATGAGAGTGAGATGAACGAGACAAAAGGTGGAATCCGTGTTGAGAAGCCCATCGGTTTCTGCGGTCACATGGAGTTTGCTTGCTGCGTCTACAACTACAAGGTAGATCTTCCTACTCTTCCTATTGACAAAGAAGTGCTCCTGCCTTAGTAGTTAGGCTCTCGCACAGTGAAGCTACATTTCACTGGAGTTAGAAATCTTATGATCATGGGATTCGCCGTTCCTGTAAAGAATGGCGAATCTCTTAAATGCTTACGATGATGTTGAAGGTGTTATCTAAATGTGATTTTTATTATCTGAAGAGAGATCACCAATGCTACCTCCTGCATATTCCCACCATGACGGTGGTGAACCTGAAGGAGGATACGGTTGTCGATCAGTTCTTTGTCCAACTGACAGGACAAGGCCGTTTCTTCGACGATGAGGAGTTCCAGAGTCTTGAAGAGGAGGTGCTGGAGGTATTCCCCGTTTTCAGTCAGAGCTTTGAATCGAAAGGTGATGATGATTCTTATTCGATGCAGGATGTGATCTTGCCGATCTCGGGCAAGTGTAACCTGAGGTGTACCTATTGCTTCGCTCAGAACAAAGGCGACTTCGGGTTCGGTGACATCACGCCGGAGAACTGCCATGAGATCATTGATTATATCATGGCGCATGCGGATAAGGACATGCAGTGCCGACTCAATTTCTTCGGCGGTGAGCCCATGCTCCGGATGGATACCATAGACGCCGTGCTTAACTATATATCCGAGAAATACGCTGACAGGAACGTGGGGTATGGTATCACAACCAACGGCACGCTGTTCACCGACGAGAATATCGAGTACTTCAAGAACCACCATATCGATATCCTCTACAGCTATGACGGTCCTGAGGAGTTTACGACCCATCGGGTATTCCCGAACGGGAAGCGTAGCAACGACCTTGTGCTGAAGAATATCCTGAAGGTGAAGGCGGCCGGTGTGAAGTTCCAGATGAGGGCGACCATCCCAAGCGACTGCGAGTGCATGTGGAAAGTCTACGACTACTTCGAGAACCTGGGTATGCCTTTCTCTGCCGTACCTGCCTATAAGTCGAGGAACGTGAACAGGACATGCGTTTACGACGAGCGTCTGGAATCGTTCAAGAAACAGTATGAGGAGCTGATCGAGTACTATATCCGTCGCATAGACAACGGACAGCCCGTTCACTGTGTGTCGATCAGGGAACAGGTAGAGACGCTCGATAACCACAGGACACACCTGAGGGCTTGCTCTTCGGGAAAGTACATGTTCTCGATCGTTGATTCTGGCGAGATCTTCAGTTGCGAGCATCTGGCCTACGACAAGAAATATGCCATCGGTGATATCCGTCATGGCATTGACATGGAGAAGATGAAGGCGTACCGTCCTGATTCGGTCCATAAGATCGAGAGCTGCCGCGACTGCTGGGCCAAGTATCTGTGTTCTGGAGGATGCTATTCCGAGAAGCTGCTGGTCGGACGGCAGCACGATGCACTCCCGCCCGATGAGTGTGAGATGCAGAAGATGCGGTGGAACTTCCTGTTGTCTGTATATGTCTATCTGAAGACGAGACAGAGAGAGAAGAAGATGAAGAGTCAAAGCTAAGGACTCGGAAAAGAAATCATAACCAAACAGACCGCCCTCCGAAAGTATTCTACAGTCTTTCGGAGGGCGGTTCGTGATGTGTCAGGGAATGGGCTTAGAACCTGTAGTCGAGGCCCACGCCGACGACATGGTTCGTGCGGCTGTAGACATCCTTGCCTGCATAAGGGGTGCCGAGATAGTTCTGCTGCTCATGTGTGTAATCACTGTAGAGTGTGCAGAAGTAGCTGACGTTCAGGCGAAGCTTGTCGGAGATGTTCCAGGCACCTCCGCAGCCAACGCTATAGCTGTCGCAGGCGAAGGAGGTGTTCTGCTGGTAGCCGTCAGAGAGACCATAGTCGGTACGCTGACCGCCACAGCTGACGGTGAACTTCCGGTTGATGTCGTACTCCACACCAGCGAGCACCTCGTGTGTGCCGTGCTTGAGCTCCTTCTGACGGTTGTCGGTCATCTGGGCGTGCTTGTCGTCGAAGAAATGGTATTCCAGCGCAGCACGCAGTTGCGGGGTGAACTCATAGCCGACAGCAGCCACGAAGAGTGAAGGCATGTCGTAGCGTACATGCTCGTCGGGCATGTAGTTCTTGATCTTGTCAGCCATCTGGTCGCCCATGGCTGAGGCCAGAGCACTCAGCGTAGCTGCGTTGCCCATCTGCTCGGAGAGTGCCTTGATATCGGTCTTCTGTCCCAGCATGGTGACGCTCAGTGCCTTCGTGTCGTTCTTCGTGTTGATCTTCGAGCGGAACTCATAGCGGGCTGCGATGGTGAGCGGGCCCTGGTGGTAGTCGAAGCTGACGATGGGAGAGAAGCCCCAGGCACGCTGGGTGACGTCGAGCTGCAGATCCATGAGCTGCTGACCGCCTAACTGCTGATGGGTCGTGGCAGTGACGTAGCCTTTGTTGTAGCCGTCGTAGTAGTTGGCGCGCAGACCGATGGAGGCGGCGAAACGGTCGTTGATCTTACGGGTGATATTGATCTGTCCGCCATAGATATACTGCTTGCCTTTCACCTCAGAGTCGATGTCGTACATCTCGGGTGTGATGATGGGACTCTGGGGGTTGGCCATGAAGGTTGCGACCGACTTCTCAAAGATCTTTCCCATCGTCATGGCATTGAACATGGGAATGCCTTCTTCGTATTTCACGAAGCCGCCACTACCCACGATACCGATCATGGATGAGAACACCCACTTGTCTTTCTTGTACGAGGCGAAGAGGGCGGGCACGATAGGAGCAGAAGCCTTACCGTTGAACTTCTGGTGGATGTCGTAGCCCTGGTAGCCCAGTTGCGGATTAGCCAGGAAGTGGGGAAGGGTGGTCTCGATGTCGCGGTTCTGCCAGGGCTTCTGGAAGTTGAGCGAGAGCTGGAGACCTTCGTGCCCCCAGGCGAGGCCTGCAGGGTTACTGTATGCCGCATCGATCTCCGTAGAGGCACCGCGAGCGAACATACGGTCGAATGCTATGTGATAGTTGGTGTTGGTCATCAGGCCACCTGCCTTGACGGCAGAGGTGATAGCCATCGTGAAGATGGTAATAATAAGAACTTTTTTCGTCATTTTTTCGGGTTTGTGATAAAATTGGCGGCAAAGGTAGCAATAAATCAGGAGAAAACCGAAAAAATGACGAAAAAAAACGCATAAACGGACAGTTCCTTAAGCTGTCCGTTCCTTAAAGCGGTCGAGCAGCCACTGTTTCTGCTCGGCGATGGTCATGTGACTGTTATCGAGCTCGATAGCGTCGTCAGCCTTACGCAGCGGACTCACCTCGCGGTGCGAGTCGATATAGTCGCGCTCCTGGACATTCTTTAGGATATCGTCGAAGTCGGCAGGCATGCCCTTGGCCTTCAGCTCGTCGAAACGACGCTGGGCGCGCACCTCGGCAGAGGCGGTGACGAAGATCTTCAGCTCGGCATCGGGGAACACGGTGGTGCCGATGTCACGGCCGTCCATGACCACTCCCTTGTCCTTGCCCATCTGCTGCTGCTGGGCGACCATGGCGGCGCGCACGAAGCCGACAGCGGCGATAGGACTCACATGACTGCTCACCTCGAGGGAGCGGATCTCCTGTTCCACGTATTCGTCGTTCAGGTAGGTGTCGGGGCGTCCGGTCTCCGGGTTGAACTTGAAGCTGATATGGATATGGGGCATCTCGGCCTCCAGCTCGTCGGTCTTGACGCTGCCATCCTCGTTGAACAGTCCCTTTCGGAGGGCATAGAGGGTGACGCTGCGGTACATGGCGCCAGTGTCGACATAGACATAGCCCACCTCACGGGCGAGATCCTTGGCCATGGTGCTCTTTCCGCACGAGGAATGGCCGTCGATGGCAATAGTGATTTTCTTCATATGGTTGTTCTTTTGTTAATGATTACAGTGTGTAGGCCACATTGATGAGCAGACTTCCGGCTGAGACATGATACTTGCCATAGCCGATATTCAGCTTGAAGCGCTCCAGTTGCAGACCTGCGCCGAGTGAGAGACCCGCACCGTGGGCACTGTCGCCCTCGGCATCGCTGATGGTCATCTGGTGGGCACGACGGAAGTTATAGCCGGCGGCGATGTAGATGGTCTCACTGAGCAGAATATCGACACCCATGGCGAGGTGACGACCAAAACTCTCTTCCCAGTCGGTCAGCCGACTGAGCGTGGCGGAGAAGCGGAGCGGGGCGTTCGCAAGTCGTTTGCTGACACCCACCTGCAGATCGAAGGGGATACGCTCGAACGCATCGTCGTAGGCTTTCACCTGTCCGCCGAGGTTGCGGGCTACAGCCGAGATGCTCAGGTCATGCGCCTCGTCGTAGTAGTTGGCACCGATATCGACGCCTACAGCCAGCGAACTGTAGTCGGCGATCTTCGACGAGATAACCTTGGCTGTGACGGCTCCGGAGAGCGTGTTGGTGAGGGCATAGGCGAAGGTTCCGCCGATGGCGATATCGCGGGCGGAGAACGTGCCGAGCTCCTGGTTGTCGCTCGTGGTCTCCTTCATCGACCCGTAGTCCATATACTGTCCTGTCACACCCCACGTCCCTCTGTCGCCGGCAGCCCTGATGAAGGCGGCACTGGCCGTCTTCGTTCCCTCCATGTAGGTCATGTAGTTGAGGTTGATGGTGCGGTCGCTCACACCGTTGATCAGTGCCGGGTTGTGGAAGATGAGCGTGGCATCGTTGTCAGTGATGGAGATGTTCTCGCCACCGAGGGCCGCCACATGTGCGCTGACGGGCAGTCGCAGGAAGTTGTAGGCTGTCCGGCTCTCCTGTGCTCGGGTCAGTAGCGCAAGAGACAGAAAAACGACGGCGGAAACAGTTCTTCTCATCTAATTTTTGATAAAATCGCTGCAAAGTTACGCATAAATTACAATTTCTTTGTATCTTTGCATGCACTTTTTAGTAAAATAACGGAAGATTCTCGTTTTTATTATGGAGGTTAAGAAAAGTCGCGAAGCGGATCTGGAAGGGCGTCGCGTGCAGGGATTCCTGTTAGGACTGATCGTGGTGCTCGCCCTGCTGTTCGTCGCTCTCGAATGGAATAGCGGCGGCAGTGGGTGGAACTTCTTTGCCGATGACGACGAGCTGGAGGCGGAGATGGAACTCTCGCCGCTGAAGCGCGACAAGGACGAGGTGCCCATGATGCTCCCGCAGCAGCAGAAACAGGAAGAACAGCAGACGGAACAGCTCCGACTGGTGGACGATGATACAGAGCTGCCTATGGAGCCGCCAGTGCCCGAGGAACAGAACCTCCAGGAGAAGCAGGAGGCTCAGAAGACGGAGGAGAAGCCCGAGGTGGTGGATATGTACAATGAGCCGGTGGACTTCCGCGTGGTTGAGGATCTGCCGCAGTTTCCCGGTGGGGCCGCTGAGTTCATGAAGTGGCTGACGAAAAACCTACGCTACCCTGCTACCGCGCAGCAGCGGAAGGTGAAGGGAAAGGTGGTGGCACAGTTTATCGTGAATACCGACGGTAGCGTGTCAGACCTGGAGGTGGTGGAGCATCTGGACGCGGCGTGCGACAAGGAGGTGCTGCGTGTGCTACAGATGATGCCGAAGTGGCAGGCGGGCGTGATGAACGCCAAGCCCTGTAGGACGAAGGTCCGCATACCGGTGGTGTTCAATTTCTAGTAAGGATTTAGTAAAGATTTGAGATATGTATACATCTGACGAACTATTGAAAAAGGTGAATGAAGCTCTGGAGGCGCTGACCTACGACCGGCAGCCGATGTCGTTGTACGAGCCTATCAGGTATGTGCTCTCGTTGGGAGGCAAACGTGTACGCCCAGTGCTGATGATGCTGGCCTACAACCTGTTCCGCGAGGACCCGGAGCGCATCATGACCCAGGCCATCGGTCTGGAGACCTATCACAACTTCACCCTGTTGCACGACGATCTGATGGATCATGCCGACATGCGTCGTGGCCATGAGACGGTGCATAAGAAATGGAACCCGAACCAGGCCATCCTCTCGGGTGATACCATGCTCCTGCAGGCCTTCGAGCGCATCGAGGCCTGTGAGGTGGATAAGGTGAAGGAGGTGTTCGCCACCTTCCTCCAGACGACCTATGAGATCGGTGAGGGACAGCAGCTTGACGTGGAGTTCGAGACGCGTAATGACGTGACCGAGGACGAGTATATCGAGATGATCCGTCTGAAGACGAGCGTGCTTCTGGCCTGTGCCGTGAAGATCGGTGCGATCCTCGCCGGTGCCTCTGTGGAGGATCAGAACAACCTGTATAAGTTCGGCGAACAGATTGGTCTGGCCTTCCAGCTGCAGGACGATCTGCTCGACGTGTATGGCGACCCGAAGGTCTTTGGTAAGAACATCGGTGGCGATATCACATCGAACAAGAAGACCTATATGCTCATCAATGCCGTTAACCGTGCCGATGAGGCGCAGCGTAAGGAACTGATGGGATGGATCAATGCTGAGACGTTCGATCGCGACGAGAAGGTGAAGGCGGTGACGGCTCTCTATGACCAGATCGGTATCCGTCAGCTCTGTGAGCAGAAGATGGAGGCTTGCTATGCCGAGGCACAGCGCTATCTGGCTCAGGTGTCTGTCGCCGAGGACCGTAAGGCGGAGCTGAAGGCGTATGCCGCAGCGATGATGAAGCGTCAGAGTTAGGATTCTAAGCATGATTGATACACACTGCCACTTGGATGGCGAGGAGTTCGCTGCCGACCTCGACCTCGTTGTAGCCCGTGCCCGGGAGGCTGGGGTGGAGGCCGTCGGTGTGCCAGGCATCGATGTGAAGTCGTGTGAGACCGTCCTCGAGGTGTGTCGTCGTTATCCGGGTTACTGTTATCCGATGCTGGGACTGCACCCAGAGGAGGTGAAGGCCGACTGGCGTGAGGTGCTGGCTCAGATTAAACCCTTCCTAACGTCTCATCTCGATGCTGTGCGATCCTCGTCACCTTCGGGGAAGACGGGAGGGATGCCCATCGGTGAGGTGGGACTCGACTTCTATTGGAGTCGTGAGTTCGAACAGGAGCAGTTGGACGCCTTCGAGGAACAGGTGCGCTGGTCGGTAGAGATGGGACTCCCTTTGATGATCCACTGTCGGAAGGCGCAGAACGAGCTGGTGGCCATCCTGAAGAAATACAAGGACCATCTTCCAGGTGGCGTGTTCCACTGTTTTACGGGTAATGCCCTGGAGGCGCGCGAACTGTTGCAGTTCGACCGTTTTGTGCTGGGTATCGGTGGGGTGCTGACGTTCAAGAAATCACACCTGCCTGAGGTGCTTCCTGAAGTGGTACCTCTCGACCGGATCGTGTTGGAGACCGATGCCCCTTATATGGCTCCCGTTCCGATGCGAGGACAGCGTAACGAGCCTGCTTTCGTAGCCTATGTCATGCAGCGTCTGGCCGAGGCCTACGGAGTTACAGCAGAGGAGGTGGAGCGGCAGACTAATGCAAACTGCGAAAAAATATTAAATATATCCGCCTAATCTGCGGATTCTGCGGTAAAAATACTACCTTTGCATCCGCTAAATACTAAGGAGAGGTGCTCGAGTGGTTGAAGAGGCACGCCTGGAAAGCGTGTAGCCGTCAAAAGCGGCTCGCAGGTTCGAATCCTGTTCTCTCCGCAGGATCAAGAACAGGTTCAAAGCGCCATAGGGCCATCCTGTTCTCTCCGCTTTTAGCCGCATAACTACAAACTGACAGGATTATGAAAAGAGTGATTATTCTGTTCTCCCTCATAGGTTTGCTCTTCTTTACGCAAACTGCCGTTGCTCAAGATAAAACTTCTCAAGACACGATGCTCGTGGCGAATGCTGTCGCAACAGTCGATTCAGTGGCTGTGGCCGACTCGGCACTGGCGGAGAATCTCGTGCTCGAAGACCCTGAGGGCGATGTTGAGAATGGGGGCTTCCATAAACAGCTCAAGACCAAGTTTATTGATGGAAATGTGGGGTTCATGTCGCTGGTGGCTCTGGCCCTGGTGCTGGGTCTTGCTTTCTGTATCGAGCGTATCATCTATCTGACGCTCTCGGAGATCAAGGCCAGAAAGCTGATGGAGGATATTGAGCAACACCTGAAAAACGACGATGTGGAGGGTGCTAAGACGCTCTGTCGGAACACCCGTGGCCCTGTGGCCAGTGTGTGTTATCAGGGACTGCTGCATATCGATCAGCCGATAGAGGCTATTGAGCGCAGCATCACGAACTACGGCGGTCTGCAGGCCACGAACCTGGAGAAAGGTTGTTCGTGGATCAAGCTCTTCATCGCCATGGCGCCCTCGCTGGGATTCCTCGGAACGGTGATTGGTATGGTGATGGCCTTCGACCAGATCCAGCAGGCCGGCGATATCGGACCAACCATCGTGGCAGAGGGCATGAAGGTGGCACTGATCACCACGATCTTCGGTATCGTGGTAGCCTTGATCCTGCAGCTCTTCTATAGTTATATCCTTTCGAAGATTGAGCGTCTGACGGCCCAGATGGAAGAGTCGGCCATCACGCTTCTCGATATCATCTCTGTCTATCAAACGAAACGATCGTTATGAATAGTCTGGTCTCGCCCTTCCTTGCCGACCTGATGCTGGGTCTGATGTACCTGATGGTGGCTGTCGCACTCGGTGTGACGGCATATTCTGTCTGGCACACGCTCCGCACCCGACAGCAGGGCGACGACATCGTTAACGGTGTGCCGGCAGGCAGGATCGGGTGGTGCGTGGCCATCGCCCTCGTCGTATGCCTGGTCATCACCTTCCTCTTAGGCTCCTCGTCGCCGGTCATTACCAACGGTGTCCGTTTCACGGATACGTTCTGGCTGAAGACGACAGATATGTTTATCTATACCTCAATCCTACTGATCATCGGATGTTTCGTAAGCGCTATCGTCAGCAGATTCCGGAGCTGAACACCACCTCAACGGCAGACATCTCGTTCATGCTGTTGATCTTCTTCCTTGTGACATCTTCGATGGATACGGACAAGGGACTGCTGCGACAGATGCCGCCGCCTCCGCTTGATCATGAGCAGCCTGTCGACATCAACAAGGATCTTGTGATGCGTGTGGCACTGGATGCCAATGGTCAGCTGACATGTGACGGGAAGACGGTCTCTGTCCGACAACTGACGGATGAGGTGCGTACGCTGGCGCAGGTGAACCGTACAGGGCATGTCGTGTCGCTGCAGGTTGACCGACAGGCCACCTATGAGGCCTATTTCGAGATGCAGAACGCCATCGTCGGTGCTTACCGTGCCCTGCGTGAGCAGTATGCCCGTGAACGGTATGGGCGTAGCTATGGTCTCTGTACGTCTGACGAGAAAGCGGCGGTCAATGCCTACTATCCCCAGCGTATCAGTGAGGCGCCTACGACGGAAGCGTCGTCTGATGGACAGAAAGGAGGTCGCGTATGAGACCCATGCAGAGCATGTTCCGTACGAAGCATCACCATGTGCCGTCGTTGAATGTGGCGTCGATGCCCGACCTGATTTTCACCGTGCTGTTCTTCTTCATGATCGTCACTCATATGCGCAGCGATGAGGTGAAGGTGAAGGTGGAGGTGCCGCAGGGCAAGGAGATGCAGAAGCTGGCTCATAAGGCGTCGGTGGTCAACGTCTATATAGGGCACCCTATCCAGGGGACTGATGGTGAGTACCGTATACAACTCAATGGCGATATCGTGACGACCGAGGAGATTCCGGCCCGTATCGAGGCCATCCGTGCTTCCATGTCGCCAGAGAATGCCGACAAGCTGACCGTCAGTCTGCGTGCCGACCGTCATACACCGATGGGACTGATACAAGACGTGAAACAAGCCCTGCAACGGTCGTATGCTTTGAAGATTCATTATAGTGCAACCGATAAAATCAATAATTGATATGAGTAAGATTGATAAACTTGACAGGCAGATCCTCCGACTGATAGCCGAGGATGCCCGTATTCCGTTCCTGGAAGTAGCTCGTACCTGTAATGTGAGTGGTGCAGCCATTCATCAGCGTATCCAGAAGCTGTCGGCGATGGGTGTGCTGAAAGGCTCGCAGTTCGTCATCGACCCTGAGAAGATCGGTTATGAGACATGTGCTTATATCGGCTTGAACCTCAAGGATCCCGGCACCTTCGACGAGGTGGTGGAGAAACTCAAGGAGATTCCTGAAGTGGTGGAGTGTCATTATACCACAGGAAACTTTGATATGTTTATCAAACTGTATGCAGTGAATAATCACCACTTGCTGACCATCATCCATGACAAACTGCAGCCACTGGGACTGGCCAGCAGTCAGACCCTGATCTCTTTCCATTCGGCTATTAACCGTCAGCTGCCTATCGTCGACATGCTCTCCGGAAAGGAGGACGACGAGATCATCTGATGTGAGGGGGACAACAAGCAGAGGGGCGTAAGATGAAGAAGCTTTTATTCGTCGCAGTTCTGGTATTGGCAGCCTGCGGCAATAAGACGGGTAGGACCGTCAATGATGCGGATTCTCTCAGGACTGATACACTGACCGATGCGATCTCCGAAAAGCATACGGCAGCGTATATCAGTCAGCGTGTCGATTCGATGTATAGCCGTTATAAGAATGCGACGCGTAATCAATTCGGATTGGTGATCGATCATACGGTCAACTACGACAGCATGTTCTGTTCCACACGCTATCAGAACCTGAAATCGCAGGCCTTGGCTCTGGCAGAGGACGATCTTCTGTTGGACTACGACCACTGGACGAACTCACAGGATGATGGCGATTTCTCTTATCAGATTGAGAAGATTGAGAATATCACGGATTCCACTGCGGTGGCCTATCTCAATGCCGAGAACTTCGGTAATGACTATGAGATCGTTCTCAGTCTGTTCTTCGAGCGGGGTGACTGGTATGTCGATGATTTCCTGTCGCCTGTTGACGGGAAAGGAGAGAAAGCATACTTCCAGACCTATATCCATGAGCGGTCTGGGGCTTTTGGAGACGAAGAAAAAAACTAAAAGATTTTTTGGTTTTTTACTGACTTAGTCGTACCTTTGTCCCTGAAACGTACAAGAACTAAGGAAATGATAGACAAGAAGACCGTGAATGGGGTGTTGCAGAAGAATGTAGCACTGATGTCGAAGCATACGGAAAAGGAGGTGGGCATGATGCCTGCCACCGAGGCTCCGTTGCCTTCTGTAGAGCAGGTGAAGCAGATCGTCACACTGGTGAAGAGCATTATCTTCCCGGATTATTTTAACAGACGTCAGCCCGATGAGACACAGCGCTCGTATTACATCGGTGTCCACATGGAGGAGTTGCTGACACTGCTGACGAAGCAGATCGCTCATGGCTTGCAGTTCTGTGAGGACTGTGAGGCTATTCGGACAAAGGAACAGGTCTATACTGAGGCAGAGCGATTGGCGTTGACCTTCATCGATACGTTGCCGGAGATCAAACGGCAGTTATATACCGACGTGGAGGCGATGTTCGATAATGACCCCGCGGCACCGAACTATGGTGAGGTGATCTTCTGCTATCCGGTGGTGAACACGATGACCCATTACCGTATTGCCCATAAGCTGCATGAGCTGAAGGTGCCGGTGATTCCACGTATCATCACGGAACAGGCGCATTCGAAGACGGGTATAGACATCCATCCGGGTGCGCAGATCGGTGATTATTTCTCGATAGACCACGGTACGGGTGTCGTCATCGGTGAGACGGCTATCATCGGCAACCATGTGACCCTGTATCAGGGTGTGACACTGGGTGCTAAGAGCTTTAAGTACGACGAGCAGGGAAACATGCTGAATGTGCCGCGCCACCCGATCATCGAGGATCATGTGACCATCTATTCCAATGCTTCTATCCTCGGACGTATCACCATCGGGCATGACTCCATCATCGGTGGTAATATCTGGTTGACGCATAGTGTACCGCCTTACTCAAGAATCCTTCAGAGCAAGGCCGTGGATGCCGGTTTCCAGGATGGAGCGGGCATCTGACAAGAAATGATACCAAGAAAAAAGGCTTCCTTAGCGGGAAGCCTTTTTTCTTATATTAGTTGGATGCTTTCTTCTTCAGGAGTGCCTTGGCGAACTTACCAGAGGCGTAGCTGCGACCATCGTCACTGATATAGACGGGGATAGAGTCAGACTCTGCTCCGCGGGTGCGGAAGCTGAAATGGATGTCGAAATCATCCCAGTTCCATCCGGTGTTGTTCCTCAGGTCGAAGCGATAGGCACGGTCTTCCCAGTCGTACATCACACCACGGAAGTGATTGTGGCTGATATCGTAGTCCTCCCAGTCGATGCGTACGTTGTTCCAGTCGCGATTTCTGTAATCGATATAGATATTTCCGTTACGCACCTCCCAGTTGAAAGCACTGTAGGCATAGTCGCGGCGATCGGTGAGGGAATAGTCGACCTCATAGCCTGTGCCGTAGGTGGCATCATAATAAGCTGCGTCGAAGCGCCATACGGTATGGAACTCACCATCTTGGAACTCATCGCCCCAGATATTCTGGTAGTATGTGCCAAGCCAACCTTCCCAGTTTGCACCAGTCAGTCTGTCGGCCACCATCTCATCGGTATCGCAGCTGGTCAGTACGAATGCCGGAATCATCATCAGTAGGTAAAATATCTTCTTCATAATAGTCATGTTTTAAATGTTTGACAGTGCAAAGATAGGTAGATATTCCGATGCTGTCAAGAGATTTTTCCTATTCGTCGGTAGGGTTTTCCCTAATCTCTTTCTTTTTACCGAATTCCGGATCGATATCGAGTAGGGCAGACACGATGTAGGTCAGGCTACAGGCGGCGATGACGATGAGGAAGAATGTCTGGTAGCCGACACTCTCCTGCAGGGCTCCGGCGAAGAATCCAGGTATCATTATCGATAGGGCCATGAAGGCCGTGCAGAGCGCATAGTGGGCAGTCTTATGTTCTCCCTGACTATAATAAATAAGGTACAGCATATAGGCCGAGAAGCCGAAGCCGTAGCCGAACTGCTCGATAAACACGCAGATGTTGATGACGAACAGACTCTCGGGGAGGGCATACGACAGATAGACATATACCAGGTCGGGGAGGGTGATGGCCATTACCATCGGCCAGAGCCAGCGCTTCAGTCCGTCGCGACTGGCTGCGATACCACCGAGGATACCACCAATGGTCAGTCCGATGATGCCGACCGTACCTTGTACCAGACCGTATTCCGCGGGAGAGAGACCCAGTCCTCCCTCTGCTTGTGTGTCGATGAGGAAGAGCGCGCTGACCTTCGCCAACAGGCCTTCTGGCATGCGGTAGAAGAGCATGAAAAAGAGTCCTGCCAATACTTGGGGCTTCTTGAAAAAGGTCTTTACCGTGCGCCAGAACTCCAGTAGGATGTAAGTAGAGGGAGAGAGCGACGGGTCTTGGATATATCGCTGAGAGTCCTCAGAGGGGTGTGGCAGGATATAGTGATGCCACATCCAGAAGGCGATGAAGAGACCAGCCATACCGTAGAACATCAGACTCCAGGAATATCTCACGTTTCGTGTGATGACCTCAAGGTTGCCTGCCAGCATCACAAGCAGTCCTTGTCCGAAGATGGTCGCTATGCGGAAGAATGTGTTGCGGATGCCCACAAAGTAGGCCTGCCTGTGCTGGTTAAGACCGAGCATATAGAACCCGTCGGCCGCAATATCATGGGTGGCACTGGAAAAGGCCATCAGCCAGAAGAAGGCCAGTGACCCCTGCAGCCAGTAAGGGCCTGGGATCGTAAAGGCCACACCGCCAAGGGCCGCACCGACGAGCAGTTGCATGCTGATGATCCACCACCGTTTGGTTTTGATAATGTCGATGAAAGGACTCCACAGCGGTTTGATGACCCATGGCAGGCTGAGCCACGAGGTGTAGAGCGTGATGTCGGCATTCGACAAACCCAGACGTTTGTACATGATGAGTGAGATCGTCATCACGGCCACGTTAGGCAGTCCTTCCGCGAAGTAAAGTGTGGGCACCCATGCCCAAGGGTTTCTTCTCATATATATAAATGGTTGTTGATACTAATGATTACTCGTAGATCTTCTGTATCTGGGCACCACGGTAGTAGAAGAGCAGGATCTCATCGTAGGTCTTACCCTGCTCACCCATGACGGCAGCACCGATCTGACAGAGTCCGACACCATGTCCCCATCCCTTGCCATGGAGAATGAACTTGTTGCCCTCAGAGGTGGCGATCTTCTCCACCTCAAAGGCAGAACTGAGCAGATGAGTGTCGCTGAGAGTCCTGCGGATCTCCAGTTCCTTTCCGATGGTAAAGGTTTTCTTGGTGCCGACGATCTTGAGCTTCCAGATACGTCCGCTCTTGCCTCGTTCCAGAGGAATCAGATCCGTGATGGTGCCGAAGTCTTCTTTCAGTTTCCTGCATACAAGCTCAGAGAGCTGCTCTTCCGTATACTCCACCGTCCAGCGGTAGAAGTGTGGGGTCTCCTGGTCGAAGTCGTTGAGCACCTGTGAGAGGATCTTCTTGTCGTTGGTATTACAGTAGGGATCCTGGAAAGAGACAAGATAGGGCTTGGGTGTATCCTCCCAGCAATACTGGAACTCTTCCGTCTGTCCACCACAGCATTTTGAGAAGCGGGCGTCACAGATATCCTCACCATAGGTCAGGATCTGTCCACGTGTCTCCTGAATGGCTTGTCCCACATGTTCGTTGCAGGCCTTGGTGATACCTTGGTAGCGCTGACAGTGGTCATCGGCACAGACATCGAAGATGGTGTGGTCCTCGCGGTCGTACCATCTGATCAGTTCGTCGTCTTTCTTGGTGAACGAGAAGAAGCTGTCGTTACCGTTCTCATGTTGACGACGCTTCTCCATCTGGGCCAACAGCCATGAACGGGAGATGACGGCATGGGCCTTGAGGAACTCCGGGGATGCGGTGGCCGACATCTCACTGGAGATGACACTGGTGAGGTACTTCTCAACAGGCAGTTCGTTGATGGCAACGATCTTGTCGGCCTCGACCACGATGCGGAGCGTCCCCTCGAACACCTGTGTCTCTTTCCGTTCCCAATGGAAGTTGACGCCAATGGTCACATCGTTGAGCGAGAAAGAGGCATTCTCCGACTGCGGCGTGAACGTGAGCTCGCGATACTGGGTGCCTCGCCAGAGGATACCACCCTCCAGGAACTCCACCGTCTGACTGCCTGTGATGACCTCGCCCTTGGCAATGAAGGGGTCGTTCAGTACAAAAGAGATCTTCTCGCCACTGACGATGCCGACGGTGACGTTAGGCTCTTTGGAGTTGATGGACTGGAAGTGAGGGTTGAGCTTGATGGTGCCCGACTTCAGACGACTGATGACATCCTGCAGCTCTTCCTGAGTGAGCGACACCTCATGGAGAATGGCGATGGCCTTCTCTGGCGTCAGTCGTTCAAAGTCCTCCTGTCTGGGTGTGATGATCATGCCTGCCATGTCAAGGGCTCCCGGACTGATGACCAACTGGTTGGCCCCCTCCTCATAATAGCAGTCAGGACGGTGCTTGCGACGCGGAAAGACCACAGAGAGATATTCGTCGTCGTGCCGCCAGCTGACGATATTCATCATCGGTTCTGTCTCGTCCTCACGTTGTGGCAGTGCCTCGTAAAGACGGCGGAAGAGCTGCTCGTCACCATAGAGCGAATGACTCCTGATGAGCAAGGCCGGACAAGGATATTCCTCGATGAGGGAGATGTCTTCATTCTCGTTGAGACTGATGATGGTGGTCAGGTTCCTGCCGAGTCGTCGCCAAGCCGTCTGCAGCGGCAGGAGACCACTGGAGCCAGCCTGGAAGTGGGCATGGTCGGGAGCTGAGGCTCCGCACTTGGGACCGTTGTAGAAGACCATCAGCTCAGGATACTCGTCGAGCAGCTTGTGTATCTCGCCATACCTCTCACGGATCAGTTGCGGCTCATGCTTCACAGAGGGAATCGTGAAGTGAACTGGTAGGATGGGGAAGGGGTTGACGAGCAGGTCGTATTGTGCGTTCACAGATTTCTTCACCTGCTCTTTCGGACGGTTCTGCTCACAGAGGAAACAAGGCCGCTCGGCAAGGGTCTGTTTGTCAATCTTGGCTCCTGTGGAGACCATACGGGCAGGATTCCATTGCACCTGGATGGAAGAGGCGCCCACCGCCAACTCACGCGTCCTGACGTTACGCAGGTCGAGGTAGCGGTTACGGGCATCGGCCCATTTCTCCAACTGCCGACTGAAGAACCGTTGCAGTGGAGAGTCGTCCATCAGTTCCTGTTTGCCCTGTAGCATCTGCTGACGGGCCATGATCTCTAACGTACGTAGCCGATCTTTGTATAGGTTGTTCGCGTTGATCCGTTCGATAGAGAGCGCAGCGTCGCTGTTACCTCCCCAGCGCCGACAGAGGTACAGTTCCGAGAAGATTCGTCCGATACGGTAATGACGGGAGAAGATGAGTCCCAGCGCATAGTCCTCACCGTACGACGTGTTAGGGAATCCGATTTGTCGCAACAGTGGTGTGAAGAAGGCTCTGGGGGCACCCAGTCCGTTGATGCGCAGCGCATTGTTCGGTCCGTTCTCGTCAGTCCATTCCTGATGGTCGATGAGACCTGGGGGCAAGGTGTTCAACTCGAAGTCGCACATACGGTATGAGCCGATGACCATCGCCGCATGTTGGCGGTGGAAGGTGTCCACCACTTGCTGGAGCGTCTTAGGTGACGAGTAGAGATCATCGGAGTCGAGCTGTATGGCAAACCGTCCGCAGCGGTCATCGTTGATGGCTGTATTCCAGCAGCCTCCGATGCCGAGGTCAGTGCGCTTGGGTATGATATGGATCAGTCGTTCGTCGTGGAAGCCTCGTAGCAGTTCCGTGGTACGGTCCGTGGAATGGTTATCGACGACGATGACATTGAACTTGAAGTTCGCTTTCTGACTGAGGGCACTCGTCACGGCGTCGCAGATGGTCTTCTCCCTGTTGTATACGGGGATGATGACGGATGCCTCTACGTCGAATTCCTGTTCGTTGAAGTCTGGACGACGGTAGAACGACGGGTCGATCTTTGCGCCTATCTCTGCCAGATGGGCTGTGGCGGCATGCTCCATCTCTATCTGCACCTCACGGTTGCGTGGGTTCACATAATCAAACTGTTTCACGCCCGAGGCTCTCGTGTCTGTCTCCTCCTCGGTATAGAGCTTCTCGTTGATGTGGAAGATCGTTCCGCTGCGACTGAGGAAGAGTCGCAGGGCATAGAGCCCCGCATGTCGATAGTCGTGCTCTCCTGCCTGCATGGCGAAGGTGTGAAGCAGCGATGTCTTGACAAGTCGGATGGCACCGAAATCAAAATCATCGCGGATACTACCTAGTTGGTAGTCGATGACGGGGTGGTCCTTCCGTTCCCCGCCGATGCTGTCGTAATGGTCGGCATAGACCATCGCGGCATCAGCGTCGGAAGCCACACGAAGCATACGCTCCATGGCTCTGTCGCCGATGGTCAGTCGGGTTGATTTCGTCTGAAGCAGGGCATAGTCTGCCTTCGCATTCTCTGCGATGCTCATCAGCGTGTTGCTGCTGGTGAGATTGTCTACCGTAATCTGCTGACAGCCCGGGAAGGATGCCATCACCTCCGTGTCAAGGGCCTGTGTTACAAGTAGGAATATATGTTGTACTGTCTTACTACCTCTTAGCTGCGCCGTAATCTCGGCAGTCGACTGAAGGTCTTCGTAAGGCAGGAAACAATCGATTTTCTCTCTCATGGTTATCTTGGATCATTTGTAATACAGCGCAAATTTCGTAATATTTCCCGAGAAAACCAAAAAAATCAAATTATTTTCGTAACTTTGCGATAGAAATCGCGAAGTTACTTACACTCGGCATAAAAAATAAGTGAACTTATTTTGTTCTGCGCTCGTTTTTTCGTAACTTTGTCCGCAAAATGGAGAATAACGGGAAAAAGAAGGTACTGCTCGGGATGACATCCGACGAGCTGAAGACGGCTGTGAAGGCGTTGGGCATGCCCCAGTTCACAGCGGGTCAGATTGTCAAATGGCTCTATCAGCAGCATGTGCGGAGCATCGATGAGATGACGAATATCTCAAAGGTGAACCGTGAACGGCTGAAAGAGCAGTTTGTCGTTGGAGCGATGTCGCCAATCGACAGTCAGCGTTCTGTCGACGGTACCGTGAAGTATCTTTTTCCTGTGAGATGCTCAGAACAGGGGGATGATGCGGAAGTGCCGACCCTGTACGTCGAGTCGGTATATATCCCCGATGGCGATCGTGCCACCCTCTGCGTGAGCTGTCAGGTGGGCTGTAAGATGAACTGCTTGTTCTGTCAGACAGGAAAGCAGGGCTTCGAGGGCAGTCTGTCGACTGGTGATATCCTGAACCAGATCTATGCCCTTCCTGAGCGTGAGACACTGACGAACGTCGTGTTCATGGGACAGGGAGAACCGATGGATAACCTCGACGCTGTGCTGAAGGCCACTCAGATCCTGACCTCGGCCGACGGTTATGCGTGGAGTCCGAAGCGCATCACCGTGAGCAGTGTGGGCGTGAAGGGCAAACTGAAACGCTTTCTTGACGAGAGCGACTGTCACGTGGCCATCTCGATGCACTCTCCGTTGGTAGAGCAGCGCCGTCAGCTGATGCCTGCCGAGCGTCAGATGTCTATCACCGAGGTCGTGGCATTGCTGAAGCAGTATGACTTCACCCATCAGCGCCGTTGTTCGTTCGAGTACATCTGCTTTGGCGGACTGAACGATACGACGATGCATGCACGGGAGATTGTGAAGCTCCTGGAGGGACTGGAGTGCCGTGTCAACCTCATCCGCTTCCATGAGATTCCGGGTGTCGACTTACCTGGTGCTGATGAGAAACGTATGGAGGCCCTGCGCGACTACCTGACCAACCACGGGGTATTCACCACCATCCGTGCGAGTAGGGGACAGGATATCTTCGCGGCCTGTGGTCTGCTCTCTACGGCGAAGAAAAATCACGAAATATAAAAACATACAAGATAAATGGAAGATAGAAAGATTCGCGTGGCAATCACGCATGGAGATACAAACGGTATTGGCTATGAGGTGATTCTCAAGGCCTTTGAGGACCCCGCGATGCTGGAGTTGTGCACCCCGATTATCTATGGCTCACCCAAGGTGGCAGCCTACCATCGTAAGGCTCTTGATCTGGAGGTGCCGTTCTCAATCATCAATAGTGCCGATGAGGCTCATGAGAATAAACTGAACATGCTGGCTACCTTCGACGAGGAGGTGAAGGTCGATCTGGGACAGTCCACGGAGGAGTCGGCCGATGCCGCCCGTAAGGCGATGGCCCGTGCCAAGGAAGACCTGCAGAAAGGGCTCTACGACGTGCTTGTGCTGGGTCCCGTCAAGTCGGCCACTTCGCCCCAGAAGGAAGACAAACCGCTGACGATGATGGTGGGCGATGCCGTACGTATCGGTCTTGTCACCAGTCGTCTGCCCATCAAGGAGGTTGCCCAGGCCATTACCACAGAGAAGATCATGGACAAGGGCCGTATCTTCCATACGAGTCTGAAGCGCGACTTCCGCATCTCTAATCCCCGTATCGCCGTACTGGCCCTGAATCCACAGCCCGGCAACGAGGAGCAGACCGTTATCGCTCCCGCCGTCGAGGGTATGGAGAATGAAGGTATCCAGGCCTTCGGACCCTTCCTGGCCGATGAGTTCTTCGGCGAAGGACTGTATCATAGCTTCGACGGTGTGCTGGCCATGTATGACGATCAGGGCATCGTTCCGTTCAAGACACTGGCCCACGAGTATGGCGTGAAGCTCAAGGCTGGCATCACCGCCATCTGTACCACACCCGATCACGGTCCCGCTTTCGATATCGCTGGTAAGGGTGTCGCCGATGCCAGTTCCATGCGTCATGCTATCTATATGGCCGTCGACATGTTCCGTCATAGAGTCGACTACGATGAGCCCCTTGCCAATCCGCTGCCGAAGCTCTATCACGAGAAGCGCGAGGATGGCGACAAGGCCCGTTTCGCCGTGAAGAGCAAGGAACTGCCCAAGAAAGCGCCGGCATCTGCCGACGACGCTCCTAAGGAATGAAAAAGAGATATCAGAATGCTTTCTTCGCCTTTGGTCTGGTCGTGCTGATCGTCATGGTGACGCAGCTCGACTTCCGTCAGGTGTGGGAAGGGGTGAACCATGCAGGCTACTGGTTCCTGGCTGTCATCCTCCTCTGGGGTATTCTCTATATCGCCAATACCTATTCCTGGTATCTCATCATCGACAGTATAGGCAACGAGCAGCACGTGTGCCGAAGGCATCATATCGGTTTCTGGTGGCTGTACAAGATCACGGTCTCTGGCTTCGCACTCAACTACGCCACGCCAGGCGGACTGATGGGCGGTGAGCCCTATCGCATCATGTCGCTTTCGCCGAAGATAGGCACTCAGCGCGCCTCCTCGTCAGTCATCCTCTATGTGATGACGCATATCTACAGTCATTTCTGGCTGTGGCTACTGGCCTCGCTGCTTTATGTGACCACCCAGCCGATGACTCCGTTTATGACCGTCGTCCTGACGCTGGTTGTGGGATTCTGCATCCTTGCTGTCTGGTTTTTTACCAGAGGATATAAGAAAGGTATTGCCATGACGGGTATGAATATCCTGCGCCATTTCCCGATGATACGACGCTGGGCGCAGCCCTTCTTCGAGCGTAACCAGGAGAAGCTGGCCACGGTGGATGGGCAGATAGCCGCCCTGCACAACCAGAATCCGCGTACGTTCGTTGCTGCGGTCTTGCTCGAGTTGTCCGTGCGCATCGCTTCGGCCTTGGAGATTTTCTTTATTTTGCTGGTCATCCTGCCATATGTCAATTTTATTGACTGTATCCTAGTCTATGCCTTTACCACCTTGTTTGCCAATATCTTCTTCTTCATGCCCCTGCAACTGGGTGGACGTGAGGGCGGTTTCCTGATGTCGACCGGTGGCCTGGGTATGACCGCCCGTTCGGGTATATTCGTGGCACTCATCGTACGTGTGAGAGAACTGATATGGACGGCCATCGGATTGCTGCTTATCAAGTTTGATAAGAAAGAAAAGTGATTTTGCGTTAAAAATCTGCCATTATTGCAGTAGTCTCGGAAAAAATATGTAATTTTGTCAGCTAGATGAAGACTTCAGAATTACAAGGAATCAAACAGCGGTACAATATCGTGGGCAACTGCGAGGCCTTGAACCATGTGCTGGATGTCGCCTTACAGGTGGCACCGACCGATCTCAGCGTGCTCATAGCCGGTGAGAGTGGTGTGGGTAAGGAGATCGTTCCGCGAGTGATCCATGACAACTCTCCGCGTCGGCGCGAGAAGTATTTCGCCATCAACTGTGGCTCCATCCCCGAAGGCACGATTGATTCTGAGTTGTTCGGCCATGTGAAGGGCTCGTTCACAGGTGCCATCAACGACTCCCCAGGCTATTTCGGCGTAGCCAATAAGGGCACACTCTTCCTCGACGAGGTGGGTGAGCTGCCTTTGGCCACACAGGCCCGTCTGCTCCGTGTGCTGGAGACTGGCGAGTATATCCCCGTGGGAGCCACCGAGGTGCGCAAGACCGATGTCCGCATCGTGGCCGCCACCAATGTGAACATCCGTCAGGCTATCAGCGAAGGCCGTTTCCGCGAGGATCTCTACTATCGTCTTAACTCCATCCCCATCCAGATGCCGCCCCTCCGTGAGCGTGGCGAGGATATCATCCTGCTCTTCCGTCTGTTTGCCATGCAGATGGCCGAGAAGTACAAGATGGAACGTGTGGTGCTCGACGACGAGGCGAAGCAGATCCTGCTGCGATATAAATGGCCGGGCAACGTGCGCCAGCTGAAGAATATCACCGAGCAGATATCCATCCTCTCGCCAGAGCGTACCATCACGGCCGCCATCCTCCGGCGCTTTATCCCGCAGGATCAGGAGAGCACACAGTTGGCCACCATCCACCGTGAGGGCGACCATAGCTTCGAGAATGAACGTGAGATCCTCTATAAGATCCTGTTCGAGTTGCGTGGTAACGTCAACGAGATGCGTCATGAGATGGGACAGTTGAAGAAACGTCTCGACGAGGCGCAGAGTGGGGCAGCTATCACCACGGCCTCAGGCTCCACCCAACTGGCACCCCTCCAGCCCATCCAACCCATGGCCACGCCGATGGAAGATGCCTTTGCCGAGGAATATGTAGAGCCCGAGAAAGAGCTCGAGAGCCTGAACCTGAACGATCTGGGCAAGCAGATGCTTGAGAAAGCCCTGGAGCGTAACCACGGTAACCGCAAGCGCGCCGCCCAGGAGCTGGGCATCAGCGACCGTACCCTTTATCGCAGACTGAAACAATATGATCTGGACAAATAAGATATCCCATACAAGCATCGTCAGCCGTTGGGCGAAGGTAGGTGTCGTATGCCTGGCCATGCTCCTTACGGCCTGCTCCGTCAGCTATAAGTTCAATGGCGCCAGCATCGACTACTCGAAGACCAAGACGATACAGATAGCCGACTTCCCGATTCGCTCCAGCTACGTGTGGGGACCGATGGGACCTATCTTCAACAATGAACTGAAGGACCACTTTGGCAAGCGTACCCGTCTGCAGCAGGTGAAGCGTAATGGCGACCTGAAGATCGAGGGCGAGATCACCCGCTATGAGCAACCCAACAAGGCGGTATCCAGTGACGGCTACTCGGCCATGACGGAGCTCTCGATGACCGTCAATGTCAGGTTCACTAACAATACGAACCACAATGAAGACTTCGAGCAGCAGTTCACCGCCCGCGCCAGTTTCCCGTCTACGCAGTCGCTGAACTCCGTGCAGGAGGAACTCGTCACGCAGATGGTCAAGGATATCTGCAGTCAAATATTCAATGCAACAGTGGCCAACTGGTAAGGAGAGATGGAAAGAATCGTAGAGTTGATACAACACCCCGAGCGACTGGACCGCGACACTTTGTACGAGTTGCGCTCCCTGTTGGCCCTCTATCCCTGTTGGCAGACCGCCCGTCTGCTCATGCTCCAGAACCTGTATCTGCTCCACGATCCGTCGTTCGACGAGGAGTTACGGCGCGCCGCCGTCTATATCACCGACCGTCGGGTGCTCTTCGATATGATCGAGGCCGCCCACTACCGTCTGCGCCCTGCTGCTCATAAACCTGCCGACACGAGCCATCGTCCGTCGGCTGCCCAACCTGAGAGCCGCACCCTCTCGCTCATTGACAACTTCCTCGACTCTATTCCGCAGGAAGAGAACAAAGAGAAGAAACGCAAGCCGACGCCCGCCGATGCGGCTGTCGACTATGTGGCTTATCTCCTCGAGACCGAGGATGACGACAAGCCCGAAGAGGTGCCCCAGATGCGAGGTCAGAACCTTATCGATACATTCATAAAAAGTGACAAAGGTCGCTTCGTGCTCAGCGATGAGCCCACATCGTCGCCACGCCCCTCGGTAGAAGAGGAAAGCACGTCCGATGGTGTTGAAGAAGAGTATTTTACCGAGACATTGGCCCGAATTTACATCAAACAAGGCAGATATTCGAGGGCTTTAGAAATTATTCAGCGATTAAGTTTGCAATTTCCGAAAAAAAATGCTTACTTTGCAGACCAAATTCGTTTCCTAGAGAAATTGATTATAAATAATAATAATAAATAAAGAGTAAAAAAGATGTACACATTACTAGTAATTCTTATCGTGATCGCAGCCCTGCTGATGGTTGGCATTGTGCTCATTCAGGAGTCAAAGGGAGGCGGTCTGGCTTCTCAGTTCTCTGGCTACAACCAGATTGGTGGTGTTCGCAAGACCACCGACTTCATTGAGAAGACCACATGGGGCCTCGCAGCTGCCATGGTGGTACTCAGCGTCTTCTGTGCCTATGTGGCACCCCAGGCCTCCAACGAGTCGTCGGTGATGGAGAACTATGAGGTTCCTGCCACCAACCCAAACAATCTGCCGGGCTTCGGTGCTAGTCAGCAGAAGAGCGCTACGACTCCAGCAGAAGCTCCTGCCGCAGAGGCACCTGCAGCTCCTGCTCAGCCTGCAAAATAAAGAAAAAGTGAAAAAAGTACGGGAATTGTTTGGTTATCTCGAATAATTCCCGTACCTTTGCACTCGCTTTTGAAAAGGAGCATCTCTGAAATAGAGAAGATGGTGCCCGGAGTTCAGTTGGTTAGAGCGTCAGATTGTGTTTCTGAATTTCGTGGGTTCGAGTCCCACCGGGCACCCAACAAAAAGGCTTGTAACACTCAGTTGCAAGCCTTTTTTATTTGGAGATCATCAGTTGTGTCATGACGATAGCAGTATGATCACGCCGCTTATAGCGATATAGGCATAGACGATGTAGCGGAAGGTACGGTTGGGGATGTGCTTGAACACAAAGGCACCCAAACAGGTGCCAATGATGACGCCACCAAGGCCGAATAGATAATCCGTCAGGACTGTCGTAGTTAGAAAACCGTTGTAGGCTCGCACGAAGGTCATCATCACATTTCCTATGAGGAAATAGGTCTGTGCCATCGCCATATAGTGCTCCTTTGTCGGCTCCGACTGGATGAAATACAGTACGGCGGGAGGACCTTGCATCCCGAAGAAGCCCCCCATCAGTCCACTCAGCGTTCCTGCTCCGACTTGCACATGCTTAGTTGTCGGTAGTTTGATTTGTTGGCTGAATACAGCGAAATAGATGCTGATGATAATGAGCGCCATGCCGAGGATTAGTCTCAGGATGTGGTCATCGATGCGCGTCAAGGCAAAGATAGCTATCGTCGAGACAATCATAAAAGTCAGCAGTATCGGCCAGAGCCGCAGCCAGGTGACATACTCACGCAACCGCCAGACGATGACTGCCGATGTTGTGATGGCAAGAAGTCCTGAGAGTGTTGTGGCCTCGCCGTATGTTGGCAGGAAGAACGGCAGCATCGTCATGATGAAGATACCGAAGCCGAAACCAGTTGTGCGCTGCACGAAACTGGCTCCGATACTCAGTAGGAATATGGCAATGACGATGCTACTCATCATCAATAAGTACCCAAGATGATTCAATCAATGATCGACATCTTCATCTCAATGTCATCAACGGGTCTGTCACCACGTCCGGTAGCAGAACCCTGGATCATTTCCACGACATGAAGACCTTCCTCCACTTCTCCGAACACGGTGTATTGACCATCGAGATGTGGGGTTCCCCCAATGGTCGAATAAATCGTGCGCTGCTCCTCTGTCAGGCCCTCACCAGTGACCTGCGCTTCCGCTTCGGCTGCGAGTTTATCCTGCAACTCCTGAAGACCGGCACGGTTTCGTTCGCGGCGCATCTGCATGATTTCGTCGCGATGTTGAGCGGCCAGTTGATTGAAGGCCGACTGGATCTTCTGCATCTTCAGCTGCTTGGAGAACTGACGGAGCTGACCTTCGTTGTACACCTGTCCCCAGACGATATAGAACTGTGAGCCGCTGCTACGACGCTCGGGATTCACCTCGTCGCCCTGACGAGCGGCTGCCAAGGCACCTCGTTTATGGAAAAGACCGTCCTTGATTTCGGCTTCCAGCGTATAGCTTGGACCGCCGACACCCAGCATCTTGCCGGCAGGCGCGCCTTTGGAATCAGGATCACCCCCCTGGATCATGAAATCCTTAATCACGCGGTGGAACAGTGTACCATCATAGTAGCCATCTCTCACCAGTTTCACGAAGTTGTCACGGTGGATGGGAGTCTCGTCATACAGGCGAACCACGATATCGCCCAGCATTGTCTGTATCTTTACTTTCATATCGTTTTGAATTTTGAGTGCAAAGGTACTGAATAATTCTCGGAATCTGTACTATATGGCTGTATTTCCAACAATCATTGTCAACAAAGTCATTGCTGCTATTATAAATGTTACTATCCTTTTCATCTAACCATCTTAACTTTGTTGAACTTGCTCACGTTCGGAAATAAAAACGAGTTTCATTTCTCTCACTTAATCGCAACTTTTTTACCGTCTTGAATTATGATGCCTTTTGCATTAGCTGATGCAAGAGTACCCTGCAGCGTATATGCTTTAGACTTTATTACGTCTGACTTAACCTGGCTGATTCCTGTCGTAGACGACTGAAAGTCCTGTGTCGGCAGCCAGTTCTCAATCATCGAATTGCGGTTGGAATGGTTGCTGGCATTAATCCAAAGCGCATCACCAGCCCATGTCACGTTGGGGAGTAGTCTTTGGGCATCTGCCACCACGCCGCTGATACCACTCGAATGACTCGACACAATCATTGCCACCGTCTTGCCAGCCAATTTTGTGCTGTTCTGGAAGAGGAATGTCTGCATGATGGCCGCCATCTGACTCCACCAGAGCGGAGTCACGATGATGATGTTCTGGTAGTCATCAAGACTGACAGTCACAGGGTCGATAGCTGGATAACTGCTCGTATCGTTGGGATTCGCCTTGATAGCGTTCAGCAGTTGCGTACCTAGGGCATAGCCATTTGCCTCGTACTTCAGTCCTTTCTCTGCGGGCTGAATCTCCAATTGGTCAGCCGTAACCTGACTGGCCAGGCTGTTCACGATAGCCTTGCAATTGCCCGTGTAACTGTAATATACAATCAACGTCTTGGCTATGTTGGCCTGAACCTGATTTGTCTCTGCCTTCACCTCGCTGTTCGACGAACAGCAGACCAGCAGCATAGCTGTCATAAATAGTAAAAAATGTCTCATGTATTCCGTTTTATTTAAGTCTCTTGAAAATCTTGGTCATCGTCTCGGGAGCGAGCGGTGTGAGGTCTTGTAGCTTCAGCGATTTCACCATGTGGAGCGTGCCCTGCTTGTATTTCTGGAAGTGGGCGGTCTGGATGTGGTGCTGATAAGCCTGCTGCGAAGCGTAGATTTCGAGGATGCGAATCTGAGTACTGTCCTCTTTCATCTGATTGGGGAAGAGACAGAGTACACCAGGCTCTTCGGCCAGGCTCTTCTGCTGAATCTCTGTTGCAGCGGTCAAATAGGCTTCGAGGTGCTCAGGATAGACCTCGATTTCGGCAATGCGGACGAGCATCGTGCCGTCGTGCTTTTCCGCCGTCGGTTTGTCGGAGGACAGTCCCAACAACCACTCGGCATTCTTGTGGAGAATCATCTCCTTGTATGGTGCAAGATCTGGCTCAGTAGTCAGATACTGCTGCATGCGCTGGAGACTCTGGGTGAGCACCTGCGGGGCGACGTAGGGATAGTCGGAACCGTAGAGCAGATGGTCGGGCGTGGTGATGGTGAGCAACATGCGGATGACCTCTGGGCTATGGGCACCAGCGAGGTCGTAATAGAGGGCTGTGAGATTCGCCTCCCAGTCGATGTCGCCCACGAGATTATTCGCTTGCATCACGGGGGTGAGCGACTTCATGCGTGGAACCATCAGCGGCAAATAGGCGCCGCAATGCGGCACTACCACTTTTATATGATTATAGCGAGCCAGCACATTGCGGCTAATCATATTAGAGACGGCACGAGTGGTCTCAGAGAGATATTCCTGCATGGCGAGTGGCGTCTGCTGCATCACCTGACGGTTGACGGGCTCAGGACGATGCGGATGCAGGATGACGACAGCCTTGCGTTCATTGAGGAACGAGAAAAGCGTGTCGAGTTCTGGGGCACCGAGATACTGACCACCTACATTTGTTGCCAGTTTGATGCCGTCGGCACCAAGTACGTCTAGCGCATAACGGGCTTCCTCAATGGCAGCATCGACATCGGGCAGGGGTAAGGCTGCACAAAAGCGAAATCTGCCAGGGTGTTCACGTTTCAGTTTGGCTGCGGTCTCGTTGGTAGTACGTACTACCTTCGCAGGAGTCGGTTGAGCTTCGCTCGACCTCTGTCGCGACTCGGCAGAGCCCAAGCAAGCTTGGTTCTGCTCTTGCTGCTCCATCGGCTGAGGTGCAGCGAGTGTCAAGACAGATGTTGAGATTCCCGCTTCATCCATCCACTTCAGTTGAGTCTCTGTATCCCACTTCGGCAAGGGAAATCCCTCGTCCAGTAATCTGCCCTCCTTGTCGAGTGCAGACATAAACTCAGGAGTGATGATGTGCGAGTGCACATCAATCACCTGAGCCTGCATCATCGTTGCAGCCAGCGTTGCTGTAATCATTGTCCTTATTCTCATCAATGCGGTAGCTAATTTTACACTTTTCACTTTTCACTCCATAGAGTGTTCCCAACTGCCACGAGTATCAATGCCGGTGGCATCAGCGAGTGCTTCAAGACGGGCTACTTCCTCGGCGGTCAACTGAATCCTGGCAGCTTCGGCAGCCTCGATGACGTGACGCTCCTTGGTGGCTCCGATGATAGGCAGTGTTCCCTTGGCGATGGCCCAAGCAATACCGATCTGAGAGCACGATGCACCATACTTCTTGCCGATGGCTGTCATCTCGTTGGTGAGGGCTTCGAGCTGCTCCAGCACGGGGTTGTACTTCTTGCCGCGGTCGCTCTCTGCAGGCAGCGGGTTCTCCTTATTATATTTACCTGAAAGTGCGCCCTGCTCCAGCACCATGTAGGCCCAGAACTCGATGCCCTGCTCCTTGCAGTAATCCAGCACACCACCTTTCTCTGACGAACGGTAGAGCAGCGAGAAGTGATTCTGCACGGCACTCACCTTGAAACCAGCCTCGCCAAGAATCTCGTTGGCACGCTGAATCTCCTTGATATTATGGTTCGACACGCCCACGCGCTTCACCTTGCCCGACTTGAGCAGGGGAATCAGTCCTGGAGTCCAACGCTCCACATCCATCGGATTGTGGATCCAGTACATGTCGATATAGTCGATTCTCATGCGATCGATAGAGGCGAGAGCCATCTTCTCCACCGAGTTCTCAAATACTTCTGCTATCTGTGGTGTAAACTTTGTGGAAATCTCGATGTCCTTACGGTCAAAGTCCTGCGTCAGCGTACCGAGAATGCGCTCCGACTCGCCCATGCCGTAGGCCGTTGCTGTGTCCCACAGGTTCAGACCTGCTTTCATAGCTGCCTCGAATACGGGCTTCAGTGTTTCTACATCGGTCTTGCTGCCGAATACTGCGTCTCCTCCAAATGCTCCTGTGCCCCAAGCCCAGGTTCCTAATGCGATCTTTGCCATAATTTTATCTGTTTAATTGTTATCACGCTGCAAAGGTACGGCGATTTTGCCGACAACCGTCTAACCAATTTACGGATGATTTTACCAAATTTACAGATTCCACCATTTTTACGTCTTTTTCTCGCTTATTTTTCATATCTTTGCTCACGATATGAAGCAAAGTCTGAATGTTGAGTCAGTCAACGACTATGCCCGCTATGTAGGGGCAGAGGAGCTGCATCCGCTCGTTTCGATTATCCATTACGACGAGCTGGAGCACTGTCGCCATTCGTTTAACAACTATCAAGTGTATGGTGTATTCCTGTTGCAAGAGAGTCCTTACACCATTACCTACGGACAGGGCCACTATAGCCATAGCTCTGGTTCGCTGCTCTGCGTGGCTCCTGGGCAGACGGGTGGTGTAAGTGACAACGGCGAGATTATACATATCAAGGGCTGGGTACTATTGTTCTCGCCAGAGTTGCTTCACGGCACGGATCTCGCACGGCGCATCGACGACTATCATTTCTTTTCTTATTACGAGAACGAGGCGTTGCATCCTACGCCCGATGAACAGCGTACGATAGAAGTCTGTTTTAAGATGATTCGCAATGAGCTTCGTTCGAGACCAGACACCGAGCATCTGCGCCGCATCATCATCGCTTACCTCGAACTGATACTAGAGTATTGTGCCGGATTCTATGAGCGTCAATTCAAGACTGAGATTACGGCCGACAGCGATTTGTTGAAGCGCTTCGATGACCTGCTCAGACGCTATTATAATGAAGGACGTCAGCGCAAGTTGGGCTTGCCCACCGTCCGTTATTGTGCTCAGGAGCTGTTCCTTTCGCCCAACTACTTCGGCGACCTTGTCCGTCAAGCTACAGGTGAGACTGCAACTGTCATCATCCGGAATTTCGTGATGCAACGAGCCTCCGCTTACCTGCATGATGGCAAAACCATCAGCGAGACCTCCGACCTCCTCGGCTTCGAATATCCCCAGCACTTCACCCGCCAGTTCAAGAAACATTTTGGCGTTACCCCCTCCGAATTTGTAAGGAAATCGAGAATTATTGAAAAAGACTCTAACAATTAATTTGGCATCAGATTTGAAAAAGGTTCGTCATTTAGACTTATACTCGCCGGGGGTCACGCCAGTGAGGCGACGGAAGTATTTGGAGAAGAACGAGGGATTGGCAAAGTGCATCTCCTCGGCTATCTGCGCCGCCGACTTGTCAGTGTGGCGCAGTTCTATTTTGATGCGGGTGATGAGAGCACGGTCTATCCAGTCTTTGGCGGTAGTGCCGCTGGTTTTGCGGATGACGGTGCTCAGGTAGCGCTCGGTGAGGCACATACGCTCGGCATAGTAGCCAATCTGGTGATGCTCGGCACAGTGCTGGGTAACCAGTTGGAGGAAACGGTCGAAGATGGTCTGCTCGCGCGAACGACTGCTGGCCAGTTGGTCGACTTGCTGATGGAACAGGTGGTTGTAGTGGTGCATCTGAGCTGCCACAAGTGCTGTGACGGTAGGACGGTGATAGTCGTTGGAGGCATGAACCATTTGCCAGATGGTGTCCAGAATATGTTGGGCAGTAGCGATATCCTCTTCGCTGGCAGGCAACAGGAAGTTGTGCACCTGACCGTTGAAGGCTGACGGCATCTGTCCCTCCGCAAAGGGCATGGGGAAATTAGAAAAGAGACCTATTCCGAAGACGCGGAGGTCTGACGAAAGATGTTTGGGGTGGATGATGGTGCCCGGACCGATATAGACGAGGGTGCCGCTCGTGAGGTGGCGGTCTTGCAGGTTGAAGTTGATCTCGGCCTCGCCGCTCATGATGATGCCTAAGCGGTGATCATTGATCGTGAAAGGTGGCTTTTGGCGCATCAGCAGACTGAACACCGTGTGGTCGCCGCGAACCATTCCCAGTTCGCTATTCATGAATACATGCTCGCAAATTTGCGAGAGGTGTGGTGTGAGGATGTCGCGCATCCGTGTGATGTCCATCAGTTGCGGTTGTCTGTTCATAATCTGTCCTTTTTTGTTGGCAAAGATACGAATAAGCGAGCGAAAAATCAAATTTTATTTAAGTTTTTCCGAGCGTGAGTATCTTCGAACGTAGTCTTCAAAGATAATCATTTCCTGCGAAAAAGTGCTCCGTTTTAGCGTAAATCGAACAAAAAGAACATCTTTCCATTCCTACGGATAACGCCACGATAAAAAAAATATCGTACTTTTGCTCCCAGAATTCAACGACAAAAAGATATGAAGAAATTGGTTTTAGGTTTGACGATGCTGCCAATGCTGGTACTGGGCCAGACGTTGGAAGAGTGTCAGCAGGCAGCTGAAAAGAATTATCCGCTGATTCGTCAGTATGGACTTATCGAGAAGACCACACAGTTGACGGTGGCCAATATCCAGAAGGGATGGCTACCGCAAGTGTCAGCATCAGCACAAGCCACGTATCAGAGTGATGTGACGGCGTGGCCCGATGAGATGAAGACGATGATGAGTGGTATGGGCATCGATATGAAGGGTCTGACGAAGGATCAGTACCGAGTGGGCATCGATATGCAGCAGACCATCTATGACGGTGGCGTCATAGGCAGTCAGCAGCGTATAGCCCGCGAGCAGGGCAAGGTGGAGGCAGCGCAGAACGAAGTCAATATCTATAATGTCCGCAGGCGTGTGAACGAGATGTATTTTGGTCTGTTGCTGATTGACGAGCAGATCAAGCTGAACAACGACCTGCAGACCTTGCTGGCAGGCAACGAGCGTAAGCTGGAATCGATGACCAAACGAGGGACGGCTGCCGAGAGCGACCTGCAGAATGTGAAGGCAGAGCGACTCAACGCAGTGCAGAAGGCCACCGAACTGGCGTCGCAGAAGCAGATGCTACAGCGCATGCTGAGCACCTTTTGCGGTATCGAGATCAACAGCATACAGAAACCACAAGTGAAGGCTGATGACAAAAGGCTGACAACAGAAAACCGCAGACCAGAACTGAAGGCGCTGGATGCACGGATCGGTGTGCTGAATGCTCAGGAGAAGGCACTCGACGCCGCGCTGATGCCGAAGATAGGTGTGTTTGCACAGGGCTTCTATGGTTATCCGGGCTTGAATATGTTTGAGGACATGATGCGCCACAGATGGAGCCTGAACGGCATCATCGGCGCACGGGTCACGTGGAATATCGGTGCCCTCTATACCCGCAAGAACGACAAAGCGAAACTGCTGTTGCTGCGCGATATGACGGAGAACAGCCGTGAGGTGTTCCTTTTCAATAACCATCTGGAGCAGATTCAGCAGCACGAGAACATAGAGCGCTACCAGACACTGATGGCTCGCGACGGAGAGATTATCTCGCTGCGGCAGGCTGTGAGAAAAGCGGCAGAATCGAAACTGGCGCACGGCATCATCGACGTGAACGACCTGGTGCGCGAGATCAATCAGGAGCATGCGGCTTGTGTCAGGCAGTCGGTACACGAGATTGAGATGCTGAAAGAGATATACGACAACAAATACACGACAAATCATTAAGCATATGAAAAAGATATATGTATTGGCAGGTGTGGCGCTGATGATGGCAGCCTGCGGAGGACATGAGAAGGACTACGATGCAACGGGTACGTTCGA
>JAEEGL015082389.1_pt1 | contig 57413 bp, 74 predicted proteins | sample 9134231 | NCBI WGS metagenome assembly JAEEGL01 (sample SAMN16246548, study PRJNA631951) | gut metagenome | biome: gut microbiome; feature: rumen; material: fiber-attached | host: Bos | place: Iran: Karaj | collected 2018-10
ACAGGATCTAGAAAATTTCTTTTTCCATACACTATTTTATCATCGACATAAATTCGACTAACCTCTTCTTTTGTAACAAATTGTGAGTAGCCAATCTTAGACGGAAGTCCCTTTTTTGTAAGCGGAACTATCTCAATTGTAGGAGTATCCTCCTTCACTATTACGTCCACTAATGCAAAATTCTTTTTCTTCATTATAAAATAATTTAATTGGTTTCATCAATAAGGCTATAAGAAGAGATTAGGCGGAATAAAAAGAGGGTCTATTTCCCTCTCTTTATTTTATCTACCTCGGTTCTTATATGTATATTAGAATACATAGTAGCCCGGTCCATTTTTCTTACACCATTTATCTTATCCTTCTTGCACTCTTCCCAAAAATCTTTCATCCTATTCCACTCATCTCCGTATTTAGATAGATATGATTGGTCTGAAAATAACATATCTTCTGTTATAAATGTTTTCCAATGTCTAATATTTGTATCTATAGTTGTTGTAATTCCTTCATCACATAGTAAAATTCCATCTTCTCTCATCCTGGCATATCCACTATCGTCTTTATGAATTACAATCCTAGAAACCATATCCACACTGGTATTTTCAAAAAATAATCTAATACAATCTTCTAGGCTCAGACTCGGATTTTTTAAGTATCTCTCTCGGTATCTCTCAAAAACATGTAGTTCGTAAATTTCAAACTTAATTGATTCTCTTGTATGAAATGATAATACATATCTTTGTCCATTGTCTCTAGTTCTAATAGTATAAGAGCTCCCACCAGTATTAAAATCATCTCCCTTTATTCTTTGTGTGATAATAGCATAATAGTATCTATCACCATCTAAAACGATTGACCTTGTTCCTAGACGAGTCCATATACCTTTCTTTATGTGTTTGCAGGTTCTCTCAACAACCCTATTAACAACATCATAGAGTTTATCTTCTATCTTATATAAATATCTAACCTTTTCTTCATAAGTCATCGATTCTACTAACATATGATATAAATTTAAGTGTTTCATAAATAAGGATACACAGTCATAGAAGAGGAGAATTATGGTGTTTGGAGAGGAAGGAACCAAAGCCTTACAAATGAAAACAATTAATATACAACAATGAAAAAATCAATCGAAATCACAATTGGATTTGCATCTGAACCTGCAAACCCTAACGAGAGGGAAGTCGTCATTACTGGCCGTCCCTTCAATAAAATTTACTATGCAGAAGATGAGCTCGAGGCAAGAAAACTCGGACTCATAGATTTCATCAACAGAGCCCAAGAATCCGATGAGTGCTTTGAAGATATAACTCTTGCGGACATCGAGAGAGTTCCGGGAGTCTTTAATGATGAATACAGTACCACGATCTACTTCAAGGTTCTGGATCTCAATTCTATACAGGCTGGACTGTATCTCTTTGTAGATGCAGAAGAGGCAGACTCGGTTCTTGTGGTTGATTAAAAAAATAGGTAGGACCTTAAGTCCTGCCTTTTTATTTTGCAGAAAAAGAAAGAGGAACTAATCGTCCTCTCTCTCAAACTCAATGTCTCTCTGCGGTCTACGGTGGTATCCTTTCTTTGTAAACTCATTAATCCAAGTTTGTCCTTGAATAGGTGTTCCATCGTAGTCTTTTCCTACCGTATTTGGATTGTGTAGCCGTCTATAGTGCCCACAAACTCCAAACGGATGATCTACTATGATTTCCTTCATCCATGTCTGATCCTTGATTCGTGTAATTCCGATAAGACTTTCATCTTTTTCGGTTCCATGTCTTTTAGAATATTGATCAGCCATTCTCTCCGTAAAAACTACAGTTTCAGTCTCTGGATTGAAGACTATTTTAAGAAGAATTGAGCAAGCCAGCGTAGTAAGATCAGCCTTTCTCTCAAGATCATAAGCTATTTGGCGACTTTCAATAAATCTTGGATCTATTTTTCTATAGTCCCCAAATTTTTCATGTTCTTTATTAAAAAGACCAAGACGATTGGCTACTACATACTCTTTCTCAAGTTTTTTAAGTAGTTGCTTAGAAACGGTTTTTGATGATAGTATAGTGGGGCCGGAAAACCATTTGTTTACGCTAAAGATATCCGGCGCAAAATCACCCACCTGGAAAAATGGTAAGAAAGATACTACAGGCCCACACATTCCATACCTAAGCCAGTTCGTATTAACGGTTACCGGAATAAGCTCTAAAATTTCAGAAGAACCCTGGATAATTCCTTTCTTAATGTCTGAAGCCAGCTCATCAAATACCATGAAAGATATTGAACTATCTTCATCTACAGTATATAAGATAGAAATACCGCATTCGCAATATACGAGACCTGCTGTGTTAGCGGGATATTCTCTACGACCAAGAAGCCTTCCAATAAGTTCTGAACCAGTATGTATTGTGTCTGGCATTATTCGTTCTTTATCTCGGTCTGATATATAGAGAATGTTGTCTAGTCCTGTGGAAACAGAATTTCTTAACTTCTCTCTCCACTCATTAATTCTAAAGGTGGTTTCTTCATGCAATAAACAATTTGAAGTTATTGCTGTTGTTAAGTAAGTCCCACCACTGTCAAATACTTTAGTGGCCACCAGGTCATTAAAGTCTTCAAATTTAATTTTTCTCATATGTCATTGTTGTTTTAATTTGTTTCTCATCATTAAGGCTCTTAGAACGATACAGACGGAATAAAAAGGAAAAGAAGATTAGAGGTGTTTTAGGAGAAACCAGACGTAATGTTCTTAAAGCCTTATATATGAACTAAAAATAACTGCAGAGATGAAAAAGAATGAAACTGTTCTGATGTACCATGAGAGCTCTGATCCACATCACCAGAGTGCAGTAAGTTTTGATCTTGCCTGGAGCTATGTCGGAGCAAGAAAGTTTTGTACAGAAAGGGCGACCTACAATGATGACATTAAGTATATTGGGGTCACTACTTATGACCTCGCGGAAAAGTTTATCAAAGAGGTCCACAAGTTCTATGCAAAGAAATATCCGAGAAAAGGAAATGCTAGGCCTAGTGCCGAAGAGATTCTGACCATGTGGATTCAGTTTAACATCAAGAACAATCTTTTAGAGGAAGCCTAAAACTTCCTCTTTTTATTTTGTAAAAAAAAAGAAAGAGGAACTAGTCCTCCTTCTCAAATTCAATATCTCTCCGCGGTCTACGATGATATCCCTTTCTAACGTGTCCACGTACCCAGGTTTTCCCAATAACGTGATTCCCAAAAGGATCTTTTCCATTGTAGGCAGGGTTACGTAATCTAGCCCAGTGACCAGATACGTCGATTGGATGGTCTACTATAATTTCCTTCATCCAAGAACGATTCAAGATTCTGGTAATACCAATAAGACTTTCGTCTTTCTCAGTTCCTTTCCCTCTAGCAAATCCCTCAACCATAGATTCTGTAAAAACTACAGTATCAGTTTTAGAGTTAAAGACTATATCGTGGATAATCTTACCAGCCTTATAGAGCTGAATCACCTTTCGATTAGCATCATACAAAATTTGCTTTATGTGAGTAAACTGATCCGGGCACTTTTCATAGTTAAGTATGGCCTCTTTAGCAATTTTAATTACTATCTCTTCTTGTTTACTTCTATCTAATTTTGCAAATTTAGGTCCTTGTGCATTTATTATTTGACCAATTAACAAATGAAATTCTTTTTCAATAATTTCAGAGTCTTTTGGATCGAAAATATAGTCGCTTTTCCCTTTACCTTTTTTGCCTTTTTTATTTCCAGGCAAGGATTCAGTTAAACGATACATAGGACCAGTCTCTATTGCGCTGACTTTATCCCCTTCTATATTAGGATTTAGCACACCAAATCCCATATCTGAGTTAAATTCGCCGTATTTCAAGAATCTCGGATTTGTAGAAATGGAAATTTCTGGAATGGGTTTTTTAAATATAATAGAATCCCTTATTTCCCTAGAATTTTCATCAAAAATTGTAAAGAGTACTGCCCCGCTATGTACTGCGTATAATATAGACAGTCCAATCTCACAATAAACTATTCCAACCGAGCCATCTTCTGGAAGCTTAAATCCTTCTGCAAGGGAACAACTTTTGCCCCAAAGAGATTTTTGGCACTCTTTAGAGTTCTTAAAATCTTTAAGAACTCTAGGGCTAAACTTTTTTATCTCAGAATTAGATAAATAAAGTATATTATCTAGCCCTTCTGCATTGGATACCAATTCTTTCCATTTATTAATGCACTCAGCATTATTTTTATCTCTCTCTTTTCCCGTCCCTAACATAACTTTCATTTTAAAGAGTAAGTCAGGAACATATCCTTTACGGTCAAATGCTTTAGTGACTTCTAAGTCATTAAAGTCTTCAAATTTAATTTTTTTCATATGTCATTGTTGTTTTAATTTGTTTCTCTTTAGTAAGGCTTTAAAAAGAAAATAGAGGTACCTCTCGGCAACTCTATTTAAGCACTTGACTAAAGCTAAGACGTGTACTTTCATAGATAAGGAATTAAAGGGACGATGTTTTTGTGATAAATTCTTTGAGAAAGTCCTCATAAAACTTACAAGACTTTTTGGCATCCTCTAGACACTTCTTAACGCGCTTTTCGGCCTTCTCAAACACAATATTCTCAATAATTCCCCAAATATTTTCGTCAATATCTGAATATTTTATCTCATCCTTTTCCCGATGTCCATAGTCCTGACCAAATTCATACTCAGAGGAAGGGTCATTGAAAAGTATAAATTCTTCATCCCAATCTTCCCAATGTCCAGGTCCTTCATAAACATACTGTAAATACATTGTAGGAGTTATAGATACACATTCAAGATAGAGGCCTAAAGTTATAGTAGCAAAAGGCTTTTCTCTTCCCAGCTCTGGCATCTTCGTTTTTAAATATCTAAGAATTCTTTCATCATAAATTTCTACCTCTTCATTTCCACAATAATGAAGAAGAGTTTTGATTTTAGATATAGTCTTTTCTATCATTTCTTTATATTTCTTTTCATTTATAAGGAAAAGAAGAAAAAAAAAATAAAGGCTCAGGATTAGCTTTGAGCTACTAAGTCCTTCCCCACAATCCGCCCGTGCACTTGCCGACGTGGTGTCGGACCTAGTGGGCGCCTCTCGTGGTTCTCTTCTGAGCCTTTTCCCCCTTAGTTGTTGTGTTGCCCAAGGATCGGCCGGGGGCCAGCCTTTTTGTCCAAGGGATGGAGGGATTATCGCCGCCGGTCTTTGCCAGCGGACCCCGTCCGGCGCATAGACGCCTAAAATTGGCGTTGCGGCGGATAGACGGTGAGTTCCCTCGCTTCATATATAAGGAATTAAGGTCTTCTCACACGGGACAAAAAAAAAGAAAGGCCCATCTGTCTCCCGACATTTTCTTGGGCCTTAGCATGAAAGAGTGTTAACGAGTAATCCGTCATATATAAGGAATTAAGCCTATCATTTCCTTAAGTATGTAATAATATACTAAATATGATAGATTTCAATCAATACATTGGTAAATATCTTTACATTGATCAATCAACTTATCCTGTCTGGCTTTTTAATGTAAAAAGCTATGACAAAAATGAAAAATTAGTTTATTCAGAGCAGGTTCTTAATTCTGATAACTCAGACGATATTGAAGTATTTAATGGACCAGAGTGGGAAGTTCATCCCAATACAGATAAAATTCTGAAAGTCTGTGACACTCCAGAAGAATTATTTGAAACTGTTTCAGATTATCTTAGAGACCAGATTGAAAGATGTTCTGGTCTAGTAATAAAGAAATAGGTAGACACGTGTTCTACCTATTTTATTTCAGCTCTTCTGCTTCTTTCTGCTTGAGGTCCGCTGCTTTGGATAGTTCTATATATCTATCCCACAATCTGTTGTCCCTGCACTTTCCTCTATTATATTCCTGAAGAGCCTCCAATGCTTCATCTCGAAGAGCTATTTCTTTTTTAAAGAGCTCTTTTGTTTTTAATAATTTTTCTAATGCATTCATCTTATTGTTGTATTGGTTCATTAGTAAGGCTTTGAGGGAAAATAATAGAGGCAGAATTTATCAGCCTCTAGTAGGATCGAACCAGCCAATCCATATATAATACTTATGACAGTGTGGACAACAATATCCTTGATTTCCGCCCGAATCAGTATCAAAGTGTTCTAATAAATGTCCACACTTAGGACAGAATCCACCATTAAACTGCTTCTTTTCATGCGCTCGAAATACAAAAGGCATTACTATAAATCCCAAAACAATAAATAATCCAAGAAGCAGCACTATTAAGATACCTGACTTCTTTACTTTATACAATATCATTAGGACTATAAGAAACATAAGCCCTATTGTCAAACACGTAATAATTGGGCCGGATAGTCTTTTCATCTTAGATATTTTAGATTTTGATTCTTGCTTTAAGAAGAGATTTAAGCCCTTTTACCGCATAAGGATAACCTCCAACTTCTTCAAGATCATAAATTGCATCTTTAATTATTCTCTCGTCCTCCTCGCTCCACTCCGTAGGCTTCTGTCGATACAAGTTCCTAATCCTACGGCAGAAGTTCTTGAAACCCCGCTCGTCAAATTGAATCTCATCACCCTTGTCATAGGAGTCTGGATTATTTACCTTATAATGTTTCCAACAATCATCAACCCATTCTTCAAAGACTTTGTCATCTACGGACTTCTGCTTTTCGAGGTAGTTAAGAACTTCGCTTTTTGTAACGGAATTTGCAACGAAGAACGAACTATCAAATCCAAGCCATTTTACTATTGAAACAAGGACATTCCTTATCCTCTCGTCCTCCGATTCGCGGAGTTCAGGGAAGATTTTTTCTGCAGCTTCTCTAGAAATTTCACCGTTTTTGATTAATTCTATTGCGGTCTCAATAGGTTTTTTATTATCCATAATTAAGTTATTATTCTAATTCCGAGAGCTTCTTCAACTCCTTTAAGATATGCGCAGTATAAGGCATCACGCATCCAGGTAGCTTTTGCAAGATCTGGTGCATCCTTAAAGTATTTATTTGCATACTCACTAGCCTTATCCATCCACTCTAATATTTCTTCTTGTGTCATTACTTAGTCTTATCAAAATATATAACTTCGATTGGTGCAGTTGTAGATATGACACGTGACAGAAAATGGTCCTCAAATCTTCCCTTTTCGCATACGGTTAAGAAATTAGAGCCCTTGTAGCTAGAAAGAATATATTTACATTCCTTCGAAGAACAGAAGGTTGTCTCTTTCTCAACAGTATTTCCAGGATAGTAAACTTTGTAGACAAGAGTGTATTCGTGTTCCTCTTTATTTTCAGAAGAACAAGAGAAGGTCAGAAGTGCTAAAAGGATTATAATAAACTTTTTCATAATAATATTAATAACAATGTCCGGTATGATTAGGTTCTCCACAATGTCCAGAGCAAATAACTCCGAGCTTGATAAAAAATTTTGCTAATTTTGTAATCATAATTTAAATTAATTAATCACAGTGTCCATCTCCGCCACAATGACCTGAAATTGCAAGTCTTAGGCGGACAAAAAATTTAGTTAATCTTGTTATCATATCCATCCTTTGCTAAGTTGTCCATTTTCATATATCACAGCATACTTATTATCTTGCTTAATGAAACATTTACATATACTTTTCACTAAGTCAGAAACCGATGCCTTTAAAGTTTCTTCACACATAAAGCATGATCGTTTTAGCAGAAGTCGGCCATTCCAATCAGGTATCCACGGCGTCATATCTACTACAGTCTGACATCCATGGGAATACGGCGATGGGAGCTTAATTCCGAAAATATCCTCAAATCGAATAAAGAACTCCTCTCCATGCTGAATCTCACTAAGCTTTATGTCCTTATATCCCATCTTATTATACCAGGAAAGACAGGCAATTAGGTCCTCTCTAGTATATAAATGAGGTTTGACAATATTCAAGTTAATTCTGATCTTGTCTTTCATTGGAAGAGATTTATAGAAATCTTGACGTGGATATTTAGAATTAACACACCTAATCATATCTGCCACTTCTTCGTCATGTGATTGGACGGAGAGATTAATTCCATCAAGCTTCTCTATTAGCTCGAAAAACTTATCTCTCTTATCATAGCACACTTTAGGAACAGATGTAGTTACGTAGAGTTTAAGCCTCGTCTTCTCTCTTAGAATATCAACGCACTGTAAAAGTTCATCCAGGAACAGACACGGCTCACCTCCAAGGAATAGAACATCATCATATCCCTCTGAGTTCTGAATGATCGTGTCTGTAATTGCCTTGACATCTGGCCTTACTATATTCAAACCAGCATACTTATTGTCAATACAGTGCTTGCATTTGTTGTCGCAAGCGGACGTAAAGTGAATGTCAAATGAATTATATTTTCCATCACAACAATTACACTTAAGACTAATCATAGGTTTATTATTTTTAAATTAATAACCACAACTTGCACAAGCTTCACAATCATCAACAAATTCAATATATTTAAAAACATTTTTGAATACGTTGACCTTAGAATTAGCGATAGAAAATACTTCTTCAGTATCGGCTATCATAACTTTAATATAATATTCGTTCTCAAACCAACCAAATTTTTCAATTCGATAGGGAGCGGAAAGAACAATTAATGGTATTCCTTTTGATAATTTTTCCCGAATTTCATCTCTCTTTTTCTCTAATTCAAAGAAACTCATTTTCACATTAGAAGTTTCTTCTTCAATAAGATGAAACATAGAAAAGTCGACGGGAAAAATTGCATCTCCAATATTAAATTGATTAATTGATGTTGTAAATTTACATTTCGTTTCCATCATTTTTGTTTCTTGTTTCTCATCAATAAGGTTTTGGATAGGGAATCTGAGAAGCCCTTAAATTCTTATATATGAAAGATGGGCTTAGGTGCTTAGTTACTTCTATTCAAACAATGGGTGTTTTCTATCTAGCATCATTCCACATCTTTCATAGGGTTAAACTAGAACACTCAGGCTTAGGTGAGAAGTTACTTCTATCAAAAAGATTTGTAAACTTTTCCTCACTATCATCATATCCTAGAGTGTTCTTTTTATTTCCCTTTAATTCCTTATATATGACATTGACGGCTTAAATATTTAGTTACTTCTATCTGGCTTTCACAGTTCGATCCTGTACACTACTAATATTATATCCGCCAATGTTTTTATTAAAAAGAGAAGGACATTATATCCTTCTCTCATTTTTTTTATTCCTTCGGCTCTTCAGGTGCCGGGGCTTCTGGTTTTGGAGGATTAACTCCTTCCAGCTGTTTCTGGTCAAACTTGGTTCCCTTGGCGAGGAGGCCGGTCAGACCGGGAATCAGATCACCGAGGACACTAGACTTCTGAACGCCATCTACGACCTTGGTCAGGAACTGGGATGCCTGAGAAGCATCTCCAACAACCTTGACTTCGCCGAGCTGGAGATGTTCGAACTTGGCCTGTTCAGCACCGATGATTCCTGCATACTTATCTCTAAGGATGAAGGAGATAGCACCAGCTTCACCAAGACCAACCCGAACGAGGTTCGCGATGTCTTCGGTTTCCGCCTGACTGAGGATCTTTGTTACCTCAGCTTTGGCGCGGTCACCTTCCGCCTCGGCGAGCTTAGTCATGCGAATTTCCTCAGCTTTCGCTCTGGCGATAGCGAGAATCTTCTCAGCTTCAGCTTCAGCCTCGATGACAATCTTAGCTTTGGTACCCTCAGCTTCGACCTTCTTTCTCTCGGCCTCCTTATCGGCGACGGAGATAAGTTCGGCTTCTAGCTGAGCCCTCTTGGCTTCAGCCTGGGCAATAGCGACTGCCTTGTCTTTCTCTGCCCGGGCAATACCTACGGCCTGCTCAGATTTTGCTTTTGCTTCACCAATAACCTTTTCCGCCTCAGCCTGCTCTTTACCAAGGATAGCATCAGATTTTGCAACCTCGACACCAGCCTTGTTCTCAGCTACCTTTGCTGACTTATCTGCATCAGCGGCACGCTGTCTCTTACTGGACAGATATTCAGCCTCTTTTGCCTCTCTTTCTTGCTGGGCCTTCTGCTTTTCGGCCTCAGCATTATGGCCGGCGGCTATGACTCTGGCTTCCTTCTGCTTTTCGGCTTCGGCGATTTCAGCCTGAGACTTGTTCTTAGCCTGAGCGGCCTGGGAAGCTGCATCTGCCTGTTTCTGTGCGACGGCGATATCTCTCAGCTTCTCCTGCTCGGCCACCTGCTGTGCTTGCTGTGAAGCATTGGTTGCGATCTGGACCTCTCTTTCCTTCGCGATTTCAGCCAGACGAGTGGCCTCGAGCTGTTCTTGTTCTGAAGTCTGAACGGACCGCTCCTTCTCGATTTCGCGAATCTTAACGGTTTCCTCTTTCTGCTGCTCAGCGACCTGAGTATTCTTGTCTTTCTGAATCTCTGCAGTCTTGGTTGCCTGAGCGGCCTGATTCTCAGCCACCTTAATTTGCTTATCTCGCTCAATCTCTGATAGCTGAACATCCTTTTCTTTCTGCTGGGTTGCTACCTGAGTGGCACCATCCTTCTCACGCTTGGTGATTCTTGCCTCAGCTTCGTACTTAGCCTTCGCAGTTTCATCGCGAGCGAGGTTATTCAGGTAGTCGGCCTCATCGGAAATCTCACTGATATTGATATTCAGGAGGGTCAAACCGAATTTTTTGAGCTCCTCTTCGATGTTAGTCTTACAGGAGTTCAAGAACTTTTCACGGTTATTAACGAGATCCTCAATTGTCATATCAGCAATGATAAGGCGGAGCTGACCATATGCAACGTCTCTGATCTGGTTCTCAATATCTCTTTCGTCCATTGAGAGGAGACGCACAGCAGAGTTCGCCATGACAGCCGGTTCAGTTGAGATTGCAGCGGTAATTGTTGTATTAACGCTCACCTTAATCTTTTGAAGCGATATAGCTCCCTGAAGATTGCATTGTAGGGTCATCGGCTTAGTAGACATAACTGCCCACCCTTGGAAGACAGGCCATACAAAAGCCGCCCCGCCATGGAGACACTTCGCAGCCTGATTTCCTTTGGTTTTACCATAGACCACGAGAATTTCATCGGACTTAACTTTCTTGTACCGAGAAAGTATTCCAACGATTGTAAGAACTACTAGGAGTACAATAACTCCAATAACAATGTAGATTGTGTAACCTGACATAATTTATAAAATTTAAAAGTGGTTTATCCGATATAATAAACTCCGTTTTCGTACGAAGTAATAATTAAAGTAGTTCCTGGCTTAAGGTCGCTCTCGTCTTTTGTTTTTACAGATATGACGACCTTAGCTCCGTTTTTAATTACAAAAACGTCGTACTGATTCTCTCCAGTCTTAAGATATACTTCTACAGGCCTATTCACTAAGTCATCTCCTTTTTCTTCTACAGTCTCTTTGGTTAATTTAGACATTCCCCAATAAATGAGAGCTATGAAAGCAGCGGCGGCCAGTCCAACTACTATAGCAATAATATAATCATACCATAGAAGAGTATCCTTGTCAATTAAAACTAGATACCAGGAAGAGCCCGCAAGGAAATGCAGTATTCCTTTTGGTGATAGAAATATAGACGAATCGAAGTCCATATCTCCATCCCCGTCTGTATCAAAGTCCCCGAGGCCTCCGAAAACAGTAAGAAGTAACTGCACTAATATTATAGCTAATGATGTTACGGCTATAATACCAATAAACATGTGATTAAATAAAAACTCTGTCATAATTTAAATCGTTTTTCATTAGTAAGGAAATGAGGGAAGAAAAGAAAAAGGCCTTAAGACCTCTCTCTTCCTATAAATACTAGTGGTAATACGAAGTCTCTTCTCTCAACAACCGCCTGTCTTGCCTTGAGATAGTCTTTATACTGATATTCATATTTATTAGCTAACCTAAAATCATCTATGACCGAGGCAATAGGGGATATATAATCAAGATAAGTTTCTTCAGAGTCTAATACCACCTGTCCTTTGATAAGAGTTGCAACATAGCAACTTGAAAAGAATGGACTTTGAAGTCCGCATCCTTTGTATTTAAACTGTATAATCATACATATATAAGGAATTGAAGGAAAATTAAACCGCCCCGAAAGGCGGTTCTCACAATGCCAAGATTGTGTCCAGTCGCGAGACTCTTCCACTCCACTGGCACTCAGGCACTACACTGAGATTGTTGTGTTCATATATAAGGCTTTAAGCGATTCTCTTAAATTGAACTGTATACGAACTGAGATCTTTTACAATATTGGTTCCTTTCTCCCTAATGAATCTATCAATAGGGTGTGTTACCCACTTTGGAACAAGATCTTCTCTCTTAGTATTGCACTCGACTTTAAGATCTTTACATCCCATAATCTTATCATACATTCTTATCATCGAATAAGCATTTCCTGTAAATTCAATAGTATCCTTGTCTATCATCTTCATCGGCATAGCTCTTTCATACGCATCACCAGCCAAGAGATCAAACAGAAGTTTAATTTTCGGACCAAAGCCCGCACAGAAATCAGTATAATAAGTATCATAGAATTTTCTAATTTCAAATATCTTAGAGACAGGTACATAATTTGTATTAGAATCATGAACCACAATAATAGGCTGAAGTGGCTGTTTCCACCCTTCCTGGATTGATTCTCGTATGTTATTAAAGAATCCAGAAGCCATTATAGACGCAGTTCCGCCTTGAATTGGTAGATTAACACCAAGCCTCTGACATCTAGCCACAAGATTATTTCTCTCCCTAGGTGTTGCTTTCTGTAAGAGTTCATATTCTTTAATCTTCAACTTGTCATTTAACATAGTATTAATATATCCATCATGCTCAAATGGATACTGCTGTTGAGATGCCACATATTCTCTAAGTTTTGGGAAACTAGTATAAAGTCCTTGTATGATATCTTCAGCTTCCTCTTCAGAACAGAATAGTCGTTCTGCCAAGGATTTCTTTCCAAGTCCATATAAAACGCCAAGGAAGATAGTTTTAAATCTCTTTCTCCACATCTTTTTGGACTTCTTATCCAGTTGATCAAACTTATCGCCTAGATAAAGCTTAGCACTGTATATATAAATGTCTTCGCCTTTATTAAACTTATCAATTAGATCAGGATCTCCACTAGCAAATCCAGCAGCTTTAACCTCGGCGGAAGATATATCGAAGTAAGTTTCAATAAAATCTTCGTCGACTATATTTCCATTCGCATCGATATGATATGGAGGTCTTATACAGTCTTTAAAATCCGCATGAGACACAATCGTATGGAAAGCACTTGACCATCTCTTAGAGCTCTTTGTATTTACTTCATAATGACAGAAGCACTTATGAACAGCTCCTGGTTCATTGGGGTCTGCCTCTCGAATCGGTATGTGCTTAGAGTCTTCAATTACCCACTTTCCTTCTTTCAACATTCCATCAATATAGGTCGACAGAACCTTTGAATACTTTTTGAATAGTAGATAATTAATAACGAGTTTTCTCATAAAGTAAAACCTATTATTCATATCAGATTCGTTAAAAGTTTTCCCATAATCTTCATACTGATCTGATACATATTTAAAGAACTGTTCCTGGGCTACATATCCATTAAAGTTGCTCCACACTTCCTTCATCTGATCACAATCTGGATGATTATAGAACTCATTAAATAGATTGTATACCTTTTCTGGATAAGCCGTTTGTTCGACTGGGGTTCCGTTATAGCACTGAGTCCAGTTCGTTGCAAAATGATTATATGCGCCTTCTATTGTATCTATTCCGATCATTTCATAATACTTTTCAGCACCTGGAAGTTGTTGTGTACTTTCAAACATAGCCGCTAAGTATGAAGACTCGGTTAGATATAGTTGTGCAAACTCTAAACAAATTTCATCATTTTCAATTGGGCTCTTACACTTAAAGAAATTATCAGATACATAATCAGCATATTCCAAGAGATTCCATTTTTTCCCGAAAGCATAAACCTCTTCTGGAATATTCATTATATCATTAAGTTGTTTTGCAGATACCTCCATTAATTCATTATAAGCCTTCTCATAGTATAGATATTTTTCAAGCTCTATATGCTTATTATCTATTTTGATTTTATCTAGACCTATAATTGGAACTAGTTTATCTCCCAAGACCTGTTGTATCTTTTTCTTTCCTCCTATACTAGAATCTATCTTTGATTTTAAGACTTTTTCACCAGTCTTCTTATAAAGCTTAATCATACCACACTCTTCCATGGCTTCACGAAGAACTACTAAAAACTTAGTTGCAAAGTCTGGTCCATACTTCATTAATAGTTGTCCTTCATTAATACCCAATTCATAAGCATCTATAGTATCTACATTAGTTGTTAGGAGATACTTCGCTATTTCTATTTGGTTGCCATTGAAAAATCTATTTTCACGAAGAAGTTTTTTTGCAATGTCCGAATACTTCTCGATATTTGCCATCTTTGCAGCATGCTTATTCATCTTAATTTTGCATCTAGCTTCGGCACAATAAGTAATTCCCCATGCTATCATCTCCTTCGACTTCTTAGCATATTCAAGACGGAAAGGCTCATCAATATAGAGACCGCAGTTATGAAGTCTTGCACCCAGTCTTGTATTATCCATAAAAGTCCGAATACATTCTTGACTATATTTAGGAGCTATAGCCTCATGAATCATTAAGGTATAGAAAGCATCAAGATTACAATACTTTCCTAGAATTTCACTGGGGATACACATAAATGGATTTCCCCAATATTCTAGAATTAAGGCTCGGAATTCAGCTTCATATTCCGGATACCTTGTCATAAGCTCTGCCCACTCTGGAGTCTGATCAAAATTCTGTGGAGTTACTTTTATCTCCTTATGGCGCTCAGATTTAAGCTTTCCAATTTCCTCAAACAACATAGCATCAATAAGATCGGATATTCGATCAAATTCAGTATCCCAGACAGTTGCATGAAGATATTTTTGAGCAGTCCACTTTAGGGAATATTTCTTTAAGTGGTTTCCTTCTATAACATTATAAACAGAAGCATCCATTAAGTTATAGAGATCAACTCCAAACATTCTATGAGATACAGCCTGTTCATACTGCATATTATAGGTAATCAGATGGTCTTGTCTAGTTTCTATAAATCTTGCAAACTCCCTACAAACAAAACTATACTGCTCTTCTGTACAAGTATGTCGTAAGTCAGTGAAACTTATAAATCCACCATACATCTGAGTACATATCGCAGCTCCGGAAATTTCAAACCATTTGTCCAAAGCCATACCAGATGCTTCATAGTCAAATCCATAGTATTGCTCTCGTGGAAGTGAGTCCAGCCATGTCAAAAAAGTTATAGCTCCTTCAAAATCATGTATAACTTTACTTTGAAACCAACTAAAGTCTACATGATTAGTAAAATTCGGACTCATAAATATTCTGATTTCATCCTGAGTTGGAAAATCGGCCTGAACTTTTACAAAAGCTCCACCCTCTATACTAAGTCGGTCAAGCTTCGAACAGTCAAACCAGTTTTCAGATCTAACACCAGCATGAAGACCTGTTTTTTCAAAGAAGAATTTATACCCTCCTGATCCTACTAACATTGCGGCATCTGAATCTCCAATACTAAGTGCTATCTGAAGATTCTCAGCTGTCATGTTTTCTAGAGAATCAGTAGTATAGATCTCCGTTCCAAGTCCACAAGCCCAGAATTTTGTATAATCTGGGGTTTCTTTTGGATCAATAATTACAATTCTTCTATTACACATATTTGCATTTTTAAATATTATTATACATGAGTTAGTTTATAGTCTAACTCAATATTAAGGGAATCATCGGGGATAGAAAGCAAATCCTTAATATTGATATGTATAAATATCATCGTTTAAGTTGGGAATATAATAAAGACATACATACGTTAAATATATACCAAGATGACATCATACTATTGCTATCAATTCCATTTAGTATAAATAACGACACTTTACATAAATTTACCTGTGATATATGTGAGCTTCGTGGTACATGTCGTAGCCCGATATTAGGAACAACTAAACACTTTAGAGATTTTTGTCTAGCTGGACCTCCACATTCTTATCCAGATTTAAAAATAATTGGGATAACAGGTTATAATTTTAATAAAAGATTGAAAAAAGCAAAAATTATAAAGAAACTTCCAAAACCAAAAAAGATATGAAAATATACTTAGCCTCATCTCTCCAAAAGGATAGAAGAAAAGAAATGACTGATGCACATGAAATATTAATATCTAAAGGCCACGAGGTATATAATCCGGTTGAACATAAAATTCATAACGACTGGGATTATCCAAATCCAGAATGGGGTCTTATGGTATTTCAATCAGATCTTATAGCCATCCAAGAAGCAGATGTCGTTGTAGTTTTATCTCACGGCAGAGAAGAATCTACGGCTGGAGTTGACTGGGAAGCTGGGTTTGCTTTTGGAATAGGAAAGAAAGTCATTATAGTAGAAATGACAGATAAGCCTATGTCTTTAATGGTGGCAAACGGAAGATATGCTACAGTAAAAGGGTTGGCTGGGCTTCTAAAATATGATTGGGAAAATATGCCTCCTAGTCGAACGGGTACTGAACAAAAATGAGTATAATAATAAAAGATAATAATATTTTTATTCATAAGGACAATATAGAAGTTGTCTTTCCAGTCAAGATTATCCCACTAACAGATAGAAGTACATCAATATGTCATAGCTGTCCATATAACTGCTCCACACAGTGTTTAGATATTCCAATAGAAGAGATATGTACTAAATTAAGTATAGATCTCGGAGAATTTGATTGGTATCCAGAGATATCGCAAGAAGATATTAAAATTCTAAGAAGAGTTCTTAAAAAAGTACTATTTAATGTACCTGGAATAATAAAAAAGAAAAGAATATTTAAAAGAAGCAAGCCATAAGCTTCTTTTTTTTATTTGCTGAAAGTAAGAGCCTATTTCCTTAATTTTGAATATGATAAAAGGTATATTACTAAAACGAGCTCCTCATATGAAGGAGATTTCAGAATTAGAAATACTTGGACAACTTGATCCACTTAAGGAATATGACCAACTCACTACAAGAGTTGATCCACTTAGTGGAAGTACTATTTACAGAAGATCATATTATAGTGATGATCTTTACATATCTACTTACGCATCAATAGAAAAGCTAAATGTTGAGGCCATTTGGGATGTATACAACACACTAAATGAAGGGGCTGGAGATTATATTAAAGCTTTTATGAAAGACGAAAATACAATCGTTGTAGCCTGGCCAAGATATGAAGACAAATTTGAAGATGCACAATATACTCTCTTAATTGAAGAAATTACTAGAGTTTCTGCATTCTTCATGAAAGAATTTGGAATTAATGATGATAGTATTGGATATTTAAGAAACTATATAGATTTGTGTGTGTCGAATGGAGAAAATTGATAAAAAATTTTACATCCCTGAAAAGAGAGAAGATAGAATTAAGCGATTAGATGAGGCTGTAGCAACACTTAAATCGGAGTTTGTAGGACTAGATGAAATTATAGATAAAATAAAACTTTCTATAACTCCCTGGTATGTAACTCCTGAAATAATAACTAGGCCTACTGTCATCTCTCTGTGGGGAATGACTGGAACTGGGAAGACTAGTGTTGTAAAAAGATTAATTGACCTCTTAGGATTGGCTAATAAAGCTATATTCTTTGACTGTGGAGAGGAAAGCAATACTGGAAATAGAACTGTTGGAGAAAAAATCAACGACATCATGAGTCTAGATGATGAAGAAGACGATATGATGGATAGAGACAGTCCTAGCGACTTAGTCTTTGTCTTTGATGAATTTCAGCATGCAAGAACTCTTAATGAAAGAAAAGAAGAAGTTGATAAACCAAATCTTAGAAGTGTCTGGAATCTTCTCGACACTGGAATTCTTAGATTTGACGACTATAGTTATGAGCTCAATTACTTCAACTCTTTCTTAGAAGATTTTACTGAATATGCAAAAGAATATCCTGCTGTTCCTCTTGAACGCGGTCAAGTAACGGGAAAAGAAGATGTAAAAAATCTTCTTGAAAATCTTGGATACTTCTACTACGACAGAAACTTAAACAGTCTTCAGGAAGGAAAATATCCAAAAAGAATGTCATTTGAAGATGGTTCTGATGAAGACCCGCTCGCTCCGCTGAATATTCTTGATTCTAGAATTGTCAGAGTTCTTATACGACGGATGAAGAAAAGAAATAAATCCGCCAAGACTCCTGAAATAATAAATGAAATTATGGAAATCAAGACTACTGGAGATATGGCAGAATTTCTTAAGACAGCAAAGAAATCAATGACTGCAATGAAAGAAATGAACTGCAACCGGTCATTAATCTTCGTCTTAGGAAATCTCGATGAAGCATTTGGAGTTGAAGGAGACTTAAATCCGGATATTGATGCAGACGTTTTCTATGATAAAACTTCTAGTGTAAGTATAACAGACATCAAGAATGCCCTGAAGGAAAGATTTAGAGCAGAACAAATTGCAAGATTCGGAAATTCTATAATCAAGTATCCAACACTCAAGAAAACAGACTTTATGAAAGTTATTCATAAAGAAACTTCTAGAGTTTGCAATGAGTTTGAAAAATCAACGGGATATAAACTTACTATAGAACCTGAAATGTATAACCTCCTATATTCAGAGGGAGTTTATCCAGTTCAAGGAGTTAGACCTATTTTCACAACAGTTGGAACTATCTTAACTCCACTATTTTCAGATATAGTAATAAATTTCCCTGACTCAAAGGATGTATCTCTGGGAATAAAAAATCCTGAGGAAGGTTATAAAGTATCTGAAAAAACGGTCTTAATAAGCTCTGGAGATAAAACAGTAGAAAAAACTGTAAACTTAATTCTAGGTTCTCTAAGAAAACCAGATTCTAAGAAAACAAGATATATAAATGCAGTTCATGAAACAGGACATGCACTTGTCATGGCTTGGACTACCGGTAAACTTCCTTTATCGATTGTTGCAATATCTAGTGAATCTGGCGGTTTCTGTCTAACCTATGATCCTGACAAAACGGGAGAAATAAATTGTAAGAGAGATGTAGAAAATTCTGTTATGATTTCTATGGGCGGATATTTAGCTGAAGAACTAATCTATCCAGATCAGGGGATGAGGCTTATGGGTTCTGGCAGCGATATAGAAGAGGCTTGGGAAGAATTTTCTAGTGCTGCATACAAGGGCGGATACTATAGTCCATTCTCATACTGTAATTTTGAGACTTATAGTGGAGTTTTGCCTGGTGGTATTAAAGATGATGGTCTTCAGAAGAGAATAATAGATACTTTTAGAGACCTTAAAAATACTACTAGAAAAATTTTATCTGATAATAAAAGTCTTCTAATTGAAATCGCTCTTCGTCTAGGAAAAATCGGTGAGATGAAAAAAGAAGAGTTTTATGAATATTTGAAGAAAGATTCAGTATTTATGAAACAAATGGAAGCAGCTAGAAAACAAAATTCGCCAGAATATTATAAGGATATACTTTATAATAGTGTCTTAGATGAAGTAAAAAAAGAGGGAGAATAAAATCTCTCTCTTTTATTTTTTTACAGTAATAATTCACCATACCATCGACGACTTAGAACTCCTCTTACACTATACCCATACGAACGATTTCCGTTAAATGTCATTGGATAGCCACCATCAGGATCATTTGTTAAACCTCCTGGATTAATTTGGTTGTCCATATTAATAAGACTTTTACTAAGAAGTCCAAGGCTGCCAGAATCTGTAACCCAAGTTCTAAATTGATGTCCTACAAGAGGGAAGTATAGTTTATTACCATTAGTTCCTGTGAAAGTTAATACATACACTCCATTAAGCTCTGTAGTCTCGCCGTTAGCATAGTTTACTAATTCATCTATATCATCAAACGAAGGCATTATCCAATCACCTCCCATCACTACATGAGCTGCATCATCTTCTAATTCAAGAGTTGTAAGCCCATCTGTAGAATTATATTTAGTTAGATTATCCTGTGTACCCCATTTATAAGTATCCCAGGAATAGTCCGACTTAGTTTCTATCTCACCCCAGGCATAGTAATCGCCAGCATCCTCTGGATTTGAAGCACCAATGTTACAAGTCGCCCAAAGTGTACCTGACGGAAGTCCTAGGTCGACGTAACTATATCCATTAGAATTAATCTCGGGGCTATAAGTTAATAGATCATCACTATCTAGATAACTTATCCACGGATCAGAATTAGGAACTGCAGCTTTAGCAGTTGTATATTGTGATCTAGTTTCAAAATAATGTATATATTTCATATCTATATTATGTATAGAAACTAAAAGTGTTGAACCCATAGGGAACAACACTATCTTGTTCTTTTATATTTACGTAGTACACAATCTTCAGAACATTCCATAATACACTGCTGAGAACAAAACACTTCTAAATCAGTTAAGGATTTATCCTTAAGAGAATCTTGAATTGATCTAAGATTTTTATAACTTACATATCTAATTCTAGTCTTCAGTTCATCATTCTCATCAGTAGTAATTGTTAGCACTATATATGTTCTAGACCTTCTTTCTAGAGGAACAGGGGTTATCTGTGTATCTATCTCCCAAACCTCTGGCTTTTCACCTAAAACAACACCGTGCTCTTTATTCCTTTTATCATATACTAGGTCACCCTGTTCAAATATATTATCAGGCAGGGTTCCTCGTCTAAATTCAAGTACCCTTTTACATTTCTTAATAAGGGCGACTATCTCTTTAGTATCTACTCCATTAGTTCCGTCGCCGCCCGGCTCCGGATTTCCTGGTCCATATTGGTCTTTTTGTTGATCCATGTCTATGTATTTTTATATAGTCTTATAGAGACACTAGTAAGGCTTTCATGTTTACTTAAAGTTTTCCATGCAGACCTTATTTTTCCAATAGTATCTTCTACTGCATCTATATATTCTACGCCGATATAATAAGACTCAAGTACTTTCTCTAGAAGAATTCTCTCACTAGAAGGATTATCTTTTACAAGTTCTAGCTCTTGTGATAGACTTGATTTGAATAACGGAGTTCCAAAAATCACGCCAGGACTTTTCTTTGCAACTCTCCACGAACATTCAATAAACAAACATAGTCCGTGCCAATCAGAAGTGCCAGAGAATTTAGAAGCATAGTCAGTAAACTTTTCAACCTTCCTTTCAGGTTTCTTCGGTTCTGGCTCTTTTATTTCTTCGAGTTCTTCTGGTTCTTTATATATTTGCGGAACCTTAACTGTCGGCGTATCAGATATAGAATCCCCAACTTCCCAATCTAGGATTCTTTTAGATTTACAGAGATATTCGTAAGTTTTTCTTGTGTCATCTAGATCAAGAGTTATTTGAACTTCATCTCGATTCCAGAATTTTCTTTTTGCTTTGAATTCAGTTAGATCTTGTAGAACTTCTATGAGATCTTTTTCATTTATTCTTATTGTTATTTTTCTACTAGACATATTTTTACTTCGCCATTTACTAATTCTCCATATACAATTTCATTCTCACTTGGCGGGTCTAAATTAACAACCCTTGGATACCTACATGGTTCCCAAGAATCAAAATATTTACAGTGTGCATGTATAGACCAGAGATCTAGAGACTTATGAAGCACTGAAAATTCTTTATCATATCTTCCCATATCTCTATTTCCATAAACTACATTTCCTATAAATCTTGGATCTAGTTGTTCTCTAAACCTAAGCCCTGAATGAGTACAAATATATTTGCCTCCTAAGATTACAAACATTTTCAGTTTTTCATTTATTTTCTCAAGATAAACTTTAGCCTGACTTCCAGAAAGATCTGAAAATTCCTTCGCAGTAGTTCTTATAAAATCTTCGGGTAAAGTTGAATACAAGAGATCAGCTAGTCCCTTCTTTCCAAACTCTTTTAGCATAAGATACCCGAGATAGCGACGAAGTCTAAGTTCATGATTTCCTTCTAGCCAGGTTATCTTTGTTGTTTTAGATTTTATAAGTTTATCCATAAGTTTTCTAGACCCACCTTCTTCGGGTCCATCTATATAGTCACCAAAAAATATTACTTTATTATATTTCTTAAAATCTGGAAGTTTTCCATATAGTTTAAGATTAGAATGTAAGTCTGATACTAGTAATATCTTTCCTTGATCTGAAAATATTTGATCTTTTTCTATCTCATCTAACCAATAGTCTTGAAGCTCCTTGAAAGACTTTATAATATTTTTTCCGGTTTTGTCAAAACTTTTTATAGTTTGTACATCCTTTTCCATATCCACCTTTCTTTTCATTGGATAGTATGGAATATTATACTTTCTTGGCTTCTTTAAAAAATCTTGTGGGGGTTCTTGATATACATAAAAAACCCGATATCCGTGAATAAAGGCTAGAGTTTCAAAAACTTCACACGGCTCTAGCTCTGGATCAATAACTATAAGACACCCTCTCGACATTCTAAGACAAATCATTTCGAGAAACCTATGATAGACAGTATCTCCAAAAGATCTATTCAAAACGGGCCTGGTTGGTGTTATTAATTCAGGATTAGAATAAAGTTTTCGTACAGTGTCTATATCCACTAAGTAATTCTCTAAGCGTTCTCTTTCTATCCAAAATCTTTTATGAAGTTTAGATACCCCCTTAAGAATTACAAGGGACTTCATTATTCTGGTAACTGGATAGCTTTATTCTGTTGGAGAGCTGGGAGAAGATTTGCCATTGACCATAAAACGTCTTTTACATTGGCTTTGGTTGGAAGAAGGGTTATGTTCATTCTCTGACAAGTAAAAGCTACCTGAGAATATTGAAAATAACCTTCTGGACAACGAACAATAAGCTTTCCTGATGAAGCAAAAAGACCAAATTCAAATAAAGGAAGTGGGGAAGTAGATTTTTGAAGGAAATTTAAAAAAATTCCATCACAAGCGTTTGCCATATCCATTTCCCAGGTCTTTTTACTAACATATTCCTGGTTTGCAAGAGATGGTTCTGGATTCATTTGTGGAGCCATCTTAGGATTAACGAAAATCCACTGACGGCCTTTAAAAACTGAGATTGCTCCTGGACCTTCGGTTAAAGAAACTGTAGCTGTAGCAACCTTTGTCTGCCAATCATTGCCTCCAGCAGGATTAAGATCTTGGCTTCCTGCTAGGTAAATTTTAATAGCATCATTACTCATCGGTGGAAACTGATCTCCAGGACTGAGCATTAAAACACTTTCTGATAATTGCTGCATATTATATATTAATTAAAGAAAGAATGAAGATCGGTATATTTATTTCAATAATACTGATCTCCATTCCTATTTTTAACACCATTCTGTATATACTAGCTTAGGTTGATATAGTTTCCTAAGCTCATCCAATTTCCCTTCTTTTATTAGAATTGCTGCATCCACATATTCTTCTGTACCGTAGTCAATCATGTACTGGTGATAACTAAAGTTTCCTGATTTTTGTTTTTCAAGATACTCGCTATATTCTCCAATAATACATAGGTTTCTTTTTCCTTTTACTGCAGCCACTATATCTTTCTGCAGATCTTCTACCGGATAGCCCGATAGCGGAATAAACTCGGTAATCTTAAGCTCTTTCTTTATTGCGGAATTAACAAAACTATTTAGTACTTTAAATAGGGAAGTAACCCCAGACCCCTCAGCATTAATTCTGCCTATTCCATTTTCATCTGGAGGCGTCGTAAGCGATTGGTCAACAGGGATAGATATTAGTGCAGTAGTTAACCCAGTTTGTGTAGCTGTACAACCTTTCTGTACTAAATCCTTATCCATATTTATAAGTCCTTCAAAATTAGAAAAATATTTTTTTAACAGATTCATTTCAATAGTAATTTCTAAATTACCACTGATCGGATTATAACTTGGAACTATATTCTTCATATTAACTTATTTCTTTCAGTATTAAGGAAGTGGTGGCGTGTCTATATCCCCCTACCTAAATGTATATTATCTAGGAAAGAGAATATTCTCGGACTACCACAATTATCCAAAGATTTCATTTTCCCAACTAGTTCCCTAAATCTTCCTCTTTGAACATCAGGTCTTTCTAGATTTCTAATTCGAAAAACCATAATTCCAATTTTTTCAAAGTATTCATCCCTTAGAGTATCTCTTTGAAGGTCATGAAGTTCAGAATCTAGTTCTACCGATAATCCCCAGTGTCCTTCAGAATCTTTTAGGGTTGGAAAGAAGTAATCACAAAGATAATATGATCCTTCTTGTTCTGGAAGCCTAAGATGATTCTGAATTATAACAGGAAACTCTCGATAACATGGGAGAGGGTCAAAATAACCTATATTAATAAAAGCATCAAATATTTTAGCCTGAAGGGAGCGATGGTTCAACTGCTTTTTTCTAGTAAACTTTTTAGCAGAGGTTGGATTTGGATATAAGATACTTTTAATATTGAATAAATTTCCTTTTTCAGAAATAGAATATACAGGATAAGGTTGGAATGGGATATCTTGAAATAAGAAAGTCTCTAAGTAATTTGTAATTTTAGCTTCAGTTTTCTTTCTCATTTTTTAAATTTAAGGGTTGGTTTGATATTATCTCACCAACCCTATATACTATTACGAAAAAGTTTACTCAGGAACTACCTCAAATACGGCCTTTCCATCTTCTTCTGATTCTACTACTTTATATCCAGGTGCTACATAAGACACGGGACCACCAGGCTCTCCATACGTAACTGCAGGATTAAATTCATAGAACTTACCGCCATAGACATTAATATGTGCAGTCCCGGCTGTATAACTATCATCAAAGCAGTTAAGCAGGAATTTTAGGTGACCAGCAGAATCTCTTTCAGCCGTATCAGCATCTAAGAGCTTAAATACACCACCGTAAACGTTGATTGTTCCGGAATATGCATAAAGTGTGTGAGTATAACCTCTGAATTCGCCAGACATAATATTGACTTCAACATTATTTCCGTTAGCCCAGATAAGATACTCTCCGTGATTATTTTCAAATACACCTCCACCAACTGAATCCATAATAGTTGCCTTGGCGGCATTTCTCAGGTAGAATGAGCCAAGATTGGATTCCGTTGCTCTAGTATCGCCACACTTCCAAGTATGTCCGTTAAGATCAATAAGCTCTTTACCACTTGCAAGTGCGCTGAGAGCTCTTCCCTTAGTAAGCTCAATGTCTTCGTCAAGGATAATTTTTCCATTAGCCATAGAGGAAGCCATAAGCTTAGAATTGTTGCTTTGAGTTACGTGGAATTCTGCATAAGAGATTACACAATCCTCATGGACAACAAGCTCGTCAACAAATTCATTAATATCAAGTCCATTGACTAAGATATTGCCCTTAAGTACAGTTAACTTATTTGCATGGAATCCATTGTTAAGAATGAGAGTGTTTTCACTTACTGTAGCAGTAACCTCATCATACTTGCCGCCCATCTTAACTGTTGCATTAGGTGCATATACAGTCGGGCTTCCAAGAACATCAGCAACGCCGTCAGATATAGTTAGATCGTCGTCTCCTAGATATGTCACACCACAGTCCTCGCCGACGAAGTTAAGTGTTAGCGCTACAGGCTGGTCAGTATCTGCAACTGAGACTGTACCATGAACATTTGGATAGATAGAGCTAGAGACAGGTAAAGCCTTTCCTTCTAGATATATATCCTCATATTCACCTCTCAAATAAACACTGCCACCGCTAGTAACAACAGATACGTCTACTGGCTCATCACTAGTATTAGTAATTGTTACATATTTGCCGGTGCTTTCATTGGTAATTGTAGCACCATCCTGGACAGGACCAGTAATAGTAGCACTACGCCCTGCATCTGCAGGAACGGTGAGATTATTTATCTCATCATAGGTAGCAGTATATGCCTTTGTTCCCTCACTCGTATCAACCATAGCATTAGAGAGATCTGTTGCATTTGCTGCCTGACTCTCTGTATTCTCATGAACTTCTGGTTTGACAACTTCTGGCTCCTGTGGCTGATCTGGATCAGTTCCCGGATCTACTGGGTCTGTACCTGGATCTGGATTATCATTTCCTCCTGGATTTGGATCAGTTCCTGGATCTGGGTCTGTATTACCGCCAGGATTATCTCCAGGATTAGGATCTTCATTTCCACCAGGATTTTCTTCAGAGTCACTCTCAGAATAGGAAACAACAGTTATACTTCTTTCTACTGGATCTACATCATAATTTTCAACATCAGTAGCTTTAATGACTGCTTCTCCTACTTTTCTAGCATGAAGAACACCATTATCTGTAAAGAAAGCAACGTCCCAATTATCAGATTCCCATACTACATTCGGGTCATTCGGAGTGAGATCTTTATCAGATTTCTTTGCAAAAGCAAATAGTCTTACAGTTTCTCCGACTTTAAGTTCGGAAACCTCTGGGACTATATCAAAAGCTTCTGCATCTCTATCGTAAACTCTTTGGTCTGTTCCGGTTACCATTTCTGTAGTCCAATGAGATTTTGAAATTCTACCTTTACGACTTATAATAATATCTTTAGTAGAATCAGTGTGACCAAGATCCTCTGGTCTTGGCTCTAAATAGGTTTTGTCAGTTAGCTGATCAAATTCATTTTTATTATCCATTTCTTATTTAGTGGGTTTAAAAAATAAAATTCGCTCCTTATATATTAGGCTGTAAAACCCTAAGGAGCGCAAAAAGTGGTATTTCAGATAGGCCTTATACTTCTCCAGATTTCTTCAACGGATTTTCTTTTTGTCCAATCTAAGAATCCCGGATCTATTTCATTCATAACGCCTATAGCCTCTACTAATCGTTTAAGGCAGTCAACACAAAGAACTACCTCGCTGTCTGTACTTCCATAACAAAGTTTATGATTTCCTTGATCTTCTGGAAATAATTCTTTCCATTTATCCCAATCATAAATCTTCTTTCCACAGATACTACAACTTTCTTCATCACTTCCTGCTACTGGAAATAGCTTATCTGGATTACCAAAAGCGTGCATTAGATGTTTCATAAATCTTCTATACTGATCTGTCTGACAAGCTTCTACCAAAAGTATAACTTCTTGTGGATCATCCGCTTTCCCATCAGGACCAGTCATTCTAGAATCGCGATATGCTTTAACTCGACTCGGAAGTTCATAATCTCCCAACGGTCTAGGGTAGCAATACGCATAAATTAAGTTTTTCTCTGAGTTATCAAGTACTTTATTATTTTTTAATAACTCTAGAGCTTCTGTTTGAGAGATGTTATTCTCCTTTAGATAATTAATAAACGGTCTAATATCTGTCATATATCTATGAATTAATGGTGCAACACTAAATAAATTAGCTTGCACCTTGTTATACATCAGAACCATTGCTGAGCCTGAATCTCTGTATTAGAGGGCTCAACTTTTTTGATCACTAGGCTAGATTCTACCTTTTTAGATTTCGGATTTTCTTCCTGTATCTCTTCACTTAAGGCATCATGCCTAACGAATACCAAGTCTTTCTGTTTTTTCATTTTATTCTGTGTTTTTACATATATAAGGAAAAGGGCTCTTCACAGAAGACATAAATTTCGCTTATTCTTTCTATGCCGTGAATAGGACAAGGAATTCTTGAAATGAAATCTTCGATTCCTTTAAAGCCACCATAAAGATCCTCTACTGTTGGATCTTCTAAATTCCACTTAGAACCAGTTGGAAAATATCCAGAATTCTTATAGATTTCATCAATCAGTGGCTTCAATATTTCAAACTCTTCTGGTGAAATATCTGACATCCACATGCTATCTTCTCCCAGATCACAATCAACATGAATTATTATTTTCATTATATTAATCCAGATATTCCAGAAAGCCAAAATTTAACCTCAATAGTTGATGTTGCTTTCTTTCGGTTTTGTATATATGATAATGTAATTTTATATTTTCGTGTCTTTATCAATCCCTCTCCGAAAAGAGTTCTTGAATTATATTCATCGTCAAGATAATACTCATCCGAACATACGGACACTGATGTTATAGAAGCATTCCTATAATTGTATGCTACATTATAGGGCAGGTACGGATATATATGTTTAAGCTTTGTAATACCATTTAAATTATAAAGATGTTCTATACTGAAAAAATATCTATCAAGAATTAGCTTTACATCAACTCTAGACTCTTCTGAAAGAACATTTTCAAGAACGAACTGATCATTTACACAGCCTTTAAAAATAGCAAGATTTAAACCATTATTATCTGGATGGTATATACTTTTAATTCCAGATAGCATAACATATAAAGATCCTCCTTCTCCAATGTATACAGCAACATTATCTCTATCAAAATTAATACGTACGCACTTAACGGCTGGACATAATATTAAGTAGCCCAGAAAATCGTTCATAATATCCTTCATCGCCTCTTTCCATAAATTTTTAAAAGTAGCGCTATATCTATCAAATACTACTGATCTTTTTCCCATCATATATAAGGAATATATAGCTAAATCCTTATAATTGATATGGCAAAAACAATTTATTATTTTATTTCGGGTCATAGAGACCTAAGTCAAGAAGATTTTGACAAGTACTATGTTCCAGCTATTGAGGAAGTTCTTCATGGAGACTTGGGATATGCATTTCTAATTGGGGATTGTGATGGTGTAGACTACATGGCACAAAAATATCTAGTAGACAGAGGATATGCGTGTTTCATAGAACTTTATCATATGTTTGATAAACCAAGGCATCTCCTTAGTGACGAAATAGTATGCCGAGGTGGATATACAAGCGATGTAGAAAGAGACTCAGCCATGACAAGAGATAGTAAGGTCGACATTGCTTTTATCCAAGAAGGCAGGTGGACTTCTGGGACGGCACAGAATATTCTTAGGAGACATGAAATAAAAAGAGGGAAATAATCCCTCTTATTTTTTTTTAACTAGATAATACTATTCCTTGAAATACTTTATCTACTTGTGCATATTGAAATAACTGTGAATAAGACGTCCACGCTAGGTGCTTATTCTTCCATTGAATTATCGGAACATCTGGATTAGTTGCGTCATATAAATCCAGACGCTTTTCAAGAGGAAGATATACCAGCCATCCTATTGGAACCTTTGATATTCCCTGCGGCGTATAAAATTCTATCTTATAAGCCCTCGAACCTTCAGCGACATACAATTTAATTCGTCTAGGTGGAAGCTTTAAAAGAATTCGTGCAGAGTCCAGAATATTATGAACTTTTGTAACCTCTGGAAGTTTGTCAGAGGTCATGTAAAAGTTATTAAGATTCTCAACTAATGCAAATGGATAATCAAGATAAGATAATGGAAGCATACTAATTAAATACAGTTAGACCAGTCTCCTCATCTAAAGACAGACTTATTGTTCTATTGTAGAAAGCTCCAAGACTATCTGCATGACTAGTAAGAATAAGACAGCCAACGTTCATTCCCCGTAGAGTTTCACATATCTCTTCAAGCCTGGATGAATCTAAGTTCTTAAGTGTTTCATCAAGAACTAAAAGACCTGCGGATGAGATTAATTTTTCTAAAAGATTTATATCCAAGAGAGTCTTTTCACCTGACGATGCCGCTGAGTATACTATGAAGTTTCCACCCTTGTTATAAGACGGAAGAAGACTTAAATGCTCTCTTTTTCCATTTCCACTTCTAATAACATCATATTTAACAACATTATCAGACCAAGATGCACAGAGACGATTCATTATCTCTTCATAAATAACACCAGTCGGACCAGTCAGTTTTACATATCTTTCTAGTTCTCCTGCGTAAGCTTTCATCTTGGAGATTTCTGCATAAAGATAGTCTAACTCTCCTGACTTCTGTATTTCGTCTTTCTTACTAGATTCATAAGAGTCCCATAATGCTATGCTGTTCTGAATCTCTGCCATTTGTTGCATGAAATTATCAGGAAGATCAACTCTCTCAACATATCCAAGAGCAACTAAATCTCTCTGCGCATTTTCTAAGAGAGTTGTGTATCTTGTTATATCGGATAATGTAGTTTGAATATCAGACTTTTCAGTCATTCTCTTTGATATTTCTGCAGTAAATTGAGAAATAGCAGCATTTATACTATTATACTCTTCTGCTGAAGAATCTTTTTGCCTGGTCAGTTCTTGTATCTCTTGAGCTAATACCTCCAGTTGTTTTCTGATCTCATCAACTCTCTGTAATAATTCTGCTTTATGAGATTCAAGTTCTGCTGTCATTTTTATTTCTTGACCACACATAGAGCATCTTCTTCCAACAGCTATATTATTTGCTTCGGTCCAAACTTTATTTCCTTCTGCCCTAAGATTTGAATCTTCTTTGAGTTTATAATCAAGTGTTAGTCTTATATTCCCCAGAGCTACTAAAGAGTCATTTAATTTCTTTATCTCGGCATTTATAGAATTTATCTCAAAATCTATGATCGATACATCTCTAAATCCAGTTTTCTTTACTTCAAGTTCAGAAAGCCTATCTTGATAACTTTGAATTTGAGCCTGAAGCCTAGAAGTCTGAGACATATATTGATTCCACTCAGAATTTTTTCTCTGCATTTCGAGACCCTGTTTTCTGGCAGTATCTAAATCATTTTTAGACATCGTTGGGAGAGTTATCATAGAGAGTCTATCTCGAATGTAATTTAAAACTTTCTCGACTTCATTATATTTAGCTTCCCATTTCTGTATCTCTGTTTTAACTTCGTCTAATCTAGCAGAGGATACATCATTAAGCATGTCTATTCGGTCTAGTTTTAAGAACTTAGAGATAACTTCTGTTCTTCTCTCTGGACTCATACCACCAATAAATCTATGGTGATCGGCATCAAAGAACAGAGCATCATTTAGATAATTTATAAACTTAAATCTTTCTCTAACGTCTTTTTCAAAATATCTCTTATCGGGGAACTTCTGCTCTTCTCCATTTATCCAAAGACCAAATTCTTTAGTTCCACGTCTTAGAATATATTCATTTCCCTCATAGGAAAACCATACTTCAGTTACACAATTCTTAGCTCCAAACTGTACAAATGGTTTCAAAGACTGAAGACCAACCGTAGTGCTACAATCTAAGAATGCATACTTAAGGGCGCTAAGAAGACTAGATTTTCCGGAACCATTAGATCCTTGAAGAAATATTTTATCCCCTTTCTTAAAATCTATAGTTACATCTTTGATACTTCGCCAATTCTCGCAATGAATTTTATGAAGAACAAAATCAAAATTAACTTCGCCTTCATCTATATTTCCGATGTTAGCAAGAACCTCACCATGAATAGGCTGAAGATTCGATTTTATAACTGCCTCATCGATAAGATTTTCTACCTCACTCCAGGAATTAATTTTAACATTATTTCCTTCGGCTACTAGACTAGGATTTTCAGATTTATAAACATACCAGGTTAGCGTATCCTTATCCCACTTATCTTGAAGTGTTATATCATCGGTAACAACAAACTTCATGATGTTGTCGAAAGGATTTAGATTTACCCACTTCCACTGACCAGAATCACAGTCTAGAACAACTCCGGAAAGGTCTTCTGAGTCAGAAAGTTTACATCTTTGAGGAATACCTATTGATACATACTTACCAATAGTTCCCATCCTATGTATATCTCCACAAATTGCTAAATCAAATTTGCTTTCGTCTAATTTCTGAGACTCAATAAAATCTGATGTATCTGGGGAATAGTTTATCGTTGCGTGGGTAAAGAGAACATTAACTTTTCCCTGTATCCATGAAAGATCAAACTTTGGCATCCAGTTAGAAAATCCAATAGTTGTGGGCCCTATGTTTATTATTGTCTGATCAGCATAATGAAGGTTCTCAGGCAACATAACGCCGAGACACGCATCTGTTATATCCTGGTCTGGACTTCTACCGTCTAGGTCATGGTTTCCCCAGATTATATATCCTTCTTTAAAATTTTGCATTATAGTATCCAGGAAGAGTTTTACCTCTGCCTGAATATATGGACGAACCATGCAGTTCTCTATAATATCACCCGCAAAGACTATATAATCACACCCTTCCTGTTTTCCTACACTTATAATATTCTGAGCGACCGTTCTAGATCCCTGATAGAGTCTGTATCGGTTCTCTGGATTTCTTGATTTAAAGTCATTTATATGAACATCTGCTACCGCAAGAATTTTATGCATAATTAAACGTTGTATTTATAAATATAATCTCCCTATTTTCATATGGAGTTCCAGTTAACACTCTTTCTAGGGCTCCAGCTACTTTCTTTTTATAATCTTCTGGAAGCTCTCGAGGAACATCAACATAAACCGCTCCATCATCATAATCTTCATTTTCACATAATCTATAATTAACAAAATCACCCTCATCTTCTCCGGGACCTAAACAAAAGATTCCAGAAAGTAGTTTATTATCCAAATTTTTAAGCGCAATTAAATTAATTGTTTTCATGAACTTTATTTTTAAAAATATTATACATATATAAGGGCAAAAAATCCTGAAAATAGCGGATTAGGCTATTTCAGGACTTCTAAAGTTATTTCACATTTAGGATAAATTTCTTGATAATATTTTTTAATTTGATAACTAATACCTAAATATTTTTTATCAGGAACAGCTACCTCTAGCCTACTTGGAACTATTTCTCTATCATAATATATCTTTCCGTATAAATTGAGAAGTAATCTCACATTTTTTAAAGAGGGCAACCATCGTTCCCCAGCATCACTATCATGATTATCTAGGTCAAAATTAATTCCAACATAGAAATACATCTCTGATTTTGATTCAAACAAGAAATATTCTTTTCCTCTAAGATAACTCTTCTTGATAAGACTAGATTTCATACCTAGACAGTTTTCATTATATTGCTATAATTTGAAACTAGATAGTTTAGTGCAGCATAGGCATGTTTACAAAGGAGACTAGTCGGATGCTTGCCTCTTGGTGCATCACTAACTGCCGGGCCAAGAGCACTAGATATCTTTGAGTTTAAGAATAGTGCTTCATGTTGACCCAGAACATATGCGCTACGATACTTAAAATCTGCACAATCACAGTAGATTTTTACTTTATTATTTTTCCACTGTGTGAGATCAAAATCCGGAGCGGTTCTGATATACACCACATGTTTATTTCCTTTGTCAGAAGTTACTTCGAATTTAAAAATTAGGTAATATTTCTTTACCATTCCCCGGCCGAGAACCAGAGCCTTAAATTTTTCTAAGACTGATTCATCCTTTAGCTCGTGGAATGTATTGACTAAGGAGACACTACAATTCCCGGCTCTTTCTTGTCGGCCGGAGTCTATATTCATCACATCTCCTATAGTATACTGCTTTGTAAAAACTCCCATCTCAATTAATATTATTAGGGTCCGTTATTGTATTTATTTTTCCGGACCTAGAGATTATTTTATTAAGCTTCTTAAGAAATATTCCACTAAATTCTGGCTGGCCCGACTCCATTTCACTAAAAACAGGTTCAGCATCAGTAGTTGGAACTAAGATGTCATTTTTAAAAATTCTTTGTGTATCTGGATCAAAACTATATCTCTCTCCAGTAAGTGTTGCTATATCTATCATTCTGAAAATAATTTTTGATCAAACCTTGAAATAAAATCACTATAATACTTATCAGAAATTCCGGAAACTCCATGCTTGACGCAAAACTTATGGAAATCATCTACAGTTCCGTAATGTCCTGCACCTGGGAGATAATTCATAATAAGATTAGTAGCCTCTTCTAGTCTAGGATACTGTGAAATATCAAAAGAACTAAGTTGAGCCTTGAATGCGTCTATTTTATCTACTTCAATACCCATATAATCTCCCTTAAGAATTTGAAGAATAGTTTGGGTAACATCTACATAAGGTCTTTTAGTTTTTAGCATATCATTGTGGCCTTCCCCAAGTGAATCTGTGAAAGCCCGATATTGATAAAGACTAACCCCCTGGTTTCGTAGAGCTTCAGGAATAGTATAATACATCTTATCATATGTTATAATCTCAGGCTCAGAACCTCCCGTAGAAACTTTAAAGAAATCAAGTTCTGGGGTAGTTGAATACATAAGATCACTGTCCTTTGTAATTATAACACTTTTCTTTCCTCCGGTCTTACCATACATTAATCCGGAAAAGAGATACACTAAGTTATCATATTCCCAACCAGGTACACCAATACACGGAATGCCTATATTCTTTAGGTCATCTATCATCGCATACTTAGCTTTTGTTTTAACCTGATTAGTATAAAGCTCTAACTCAGCTTTCTCTATATCTTCTTGAGTAGATTCTGGATTACTTCTTATCTCTTCTAGGAGTTGTTCATTCATATATCTCCTAGTTCCTTTGTATTGAACATACGGCTTAATTAATGAACCACCATAATATCCACCTACAGAAGAATCCCAGCGATCATATACTGCGACATATTTATCACAAGTTATCCCAAAATCCCTAGCAAACTTATTCATTCCTTGTATGGTCATTCTTATAAGATCACCAGGAGAAAACTCATTAATTTTTTTGTCTCTAGATAGAACCCATATATTCTTAGAAATAATATATGATAAATCTATAAGACCATATAAATACTTATTACTTATCATCTTTTAATATTAAATTAGAGGAGAGTGAACCTTTAATCCACTCTCCTTATAGACGATTTTATTAGAACGGAAGACCGCTGCCACCAGGTGCCTGTCCAAAGCCACCAAAACTAGGTGCTGTGAACGGGGCCTTTTCCTGAGTCTGCTGTTGCTGGCCGAAGCCACCAAAGCTTTGCTGAGGCTGTACAGGTGTTCCAGTAATTGGATCAATTGCAGCTGCTGGAGGAGTCTGGAAAGGAGCATCATTAGCTGAAGCTACTTTCTCAGCATTTACCTGCGGCTGTGCCTGAACCTGAGCGGCCTGAAGCATTGGATCATTGGTCTTAGGCTGAGGTTTGAAATTTTCTAGAGCTGTTCTATTAGTAGCAGCAATAGCATCCTTGATGGATACATTACCAGCAGCCTTAGCAGCACGAATGGCTGCAAGCTGAGAGGTCATAAATGCGATCGCCTCTTTAATAAGAGGTGCATTAAATAATCTCTTCTGACCAACAGGCGTATTCTCATCACGATTAGCCTGCCATCCAAGGAAATTAGCAACAGGGTCCTTCATCATCTCGGCCTCTTCCTGAGGAATTGTCACACCAGAAAGCATCTGGCTACGACCGGTCTCATGAGATACAGTTACAGAATAACCTGCACTTGTCTTAGATCTGGAGATAGAGAACATAACAAATCCATCACGGCCAGTTAGTTCATCAGTATAAACTCCTTTAATCCAAGACCCGTCTCCATTATTCATCAGATTCTTTTCATTGATGTTATCCTCAACGGCATTCATAAAACCTTTAGCAGTACATACGAAAAGTCCACAGAAATTCTGCTTCTTCGGAGCACGGCTGTCTTCAAAATCCCACTTATTAAGGCACATTGCATGGAAGACGGTGTAGTTTCTCTTTCTGGCAAGATTCTTCTGCATCTCAAGATCATTCCTTGCATCAATTTCATCAAAGAGCTGATCGAACACAGTATAGGCCTCACCAAGAATCTGATCTTCTTCGGCGGTTAGAGAGGACACAACACGTCCAGTCATATCCTTCATCTGATATGCATTCTTCGGAAGGATACGAATCCAAGCATTATACTCAGTCTCAGTACCGTCTGCTGCAACTTGCTTTCTAGGGATACAGATTTCACGAGTGTTCAGAAGAGTTACATACGGAAAGTCCGTAACTACACTGTTCATCGGAAGAATCTGATAACGACCATAGTTTCCAGGGAAGTTAAGAGAAATCTTTTCAATAACTCTGTTCTTAGATTGATTGTTGTTCTTTGTCATTGGCGCAGTCTGTGCAGCCAATTTCGCCATAAAATCTTCTACTTTGTTGTCAAACATAATAAATAAAATGTAAAATAATTAATAATAAAATGTAAAATAATTAAAATATTAAATAAATAAATCTAAGTGAGCGAGAAGAGACAAACGGCTTCTGCTCAAGTATAAGAATTTAAGGGCTTTGGTACCTCCTTTTTATTCATTTAGAAAAGAAAAAAAAATAAGGGGAAACTCTCAGTCTCCCCTCCTCGGCCCTGCTCAAAATTACACGCTGATAGGCAGGTTTGCGCAACCTTTTAATTTAGGAACATACCCTTCAATCATGGGCCTTGATTCCAAGGAAGACGGGACTTCCTTTTTTTTTCTTTCATATATAAGGCTTTAAAAGACTCTTAGACGGAATAAAAAAAATGGCGGATAGACCACCCCTGATCCAGATCCCGCCATTAAGATGCAGATACCTAGTATCCGCTCTCATATATAAGGAATTGAGGGGATGAAAAGAAAGAGGCACTAGGCCTCCTCTTCATCATATTCACGGCCGGCGATAGGGAATTTCGCAACCCCTTCATACTCAGCGTACAAACCACCGGCGTGCATAGTTTTCAACCAGCTCCGAATGTCTTCCTTATTCAGGAAGTCAGAGTTTTTGATAGTACCGTCGTTCAAGACGATACGGTACTTGTAATGTCCTCCCTGATCTTTAGGGAGAATCATGTAATTGAGTTGTGCCATATCCTTTTTTTTGATTGGTTCATAAGTAAGGCATTAAAAGGATACAGGGCGGTATCAATTCTCTCCTCCCAAGCTCCAAAGTTCTTATAAATGTATGGAAAAAATAGAAAGAGAATTTTTAATTATACCCGACCAAGTAATAGTCGGGTATAAAAAGTATGATTCAGATGAATGCAAATATGGTTTTGTAACATATCATAAGAACTCTAAAATAGCTAAAGAAGCGTCCTGGAATTTATGGAGAGACGAAAAGATATCTCCAGATGAATTTGAAAATAAGCCAACAAGAGGGTTTATTATAACAGGAGAGCAGACATGGTGGGGAATAGGATGGGCTAAACGAGAATATTATTTCAGAGTTTTAGATCCAAGAGGATTTATGTTTGATATAGAATCTAGCAATCTTCTAGAAATTATTAAATACTGTACGTGCCTTAAAGGAGGAGAGATAGATGGAGAGTTTGTCTATTCGTGGGACGGCGCTAGCTTATTACTTCTTCCAACCAACTCTTCAGACTATATTGCTACAAGAAAGATGGAAAGTGACAGACTTGAAGCTTCTATATCCTGGTCTAGCTTAGTTCCTGGAATAAAATATAGAATGCAGTGGAGGTCTGATAGTGGACTATATTATATTGGACACTTAAAATGGAAACAGAGTACGGGTTGGTATGATGAGAAGATTAAAGTAGAGAAAAGACATACATTTCTTGATAAGCAAAATCAGACTCTTATCCAAATAGCTAATACAAAAGAAATATTATATCCTTCAAAAGATGGAGATAGGCTTACTGATATAGAACTCAATGCGGTTATAGAGAAATTTAAAGAAACCGCCAGTGGAAAACCAGACAATAAAATTGATGGATATGTCATAAAAGAGCCAACTACTGAACTACTAGAAAAAGCTAAAAGAATTCTAGTAGACAAAGTATATTTAAATTCTAGTTCAAGCTCTACTAGATACACCGACAATCAAATTCGAATGTGTTCTTTGTCGGACAATAAAAAAGATCTAACTACTCAAATTATATCAGTTTCATTATCTGAAGATGGAGGAACGAATACATTGCATCTAGAATCTAAATGTATGGTATCTATTAAAGATGATGATACAATACTTACAACCTCATATCCGACAGGTTGGATAGAATTATCAGATAAAGATCTTTCTAAGATATATAAAGAGATGATACCTTGCGGAGATAATTCTATAATGTTTGAAATAGGCGGATCTTTATACAGCTCTGAACGATATGGAGCAGAAACACCATATTCCGTAAAAGGATCAACATTCAAACTAAAATAAAAAATAAGAGGGAAACTAAGATCCCTCTTTTTTCTTTATTATTTCAAAACCTTCATATCTTTTTCCATCCACAGTAAGAATACATCTTTTTATTTCAAAATAATTTTCTAAGTCAGTAGCCTTTGGTGTTCTATCTAATCCTATTTGTTTATATATATCACCGAGTTTATCTTTTATTTCAGATTTAGTATATCTGCCACCTACTACAAAACTATCTTGAAGACCAATCATTAAAAGCTCCTGATCTACTGCCTGATTATTTATAGATCTAGTATATCTCTTTTCTAATGCATTTTTTCTATATGACATTCTCTTAGCATTCTCTGGACTGACGGATCTATAAAAATTACCATAGTCAATAGGAAGTCTTTTAAGAACAGCATCAGCTACCACACCTGGAAGGTCTAATTCATATATTCTTTTCATTTTATCTGGAAAAGTTGTATATGTTTTCAGATCTTGTATTATTTTATCAACCTCTGAAATTCCAACATCATTCCCTTCCTTTAAAGAATCAAATACTGTTATATCATCTTTATAGTTCTTTTGTTGAAGCTCCCAAGCTCTTCTTTCTGCTATTCTAACATATTTATTAAAAACTGGGACTAGGTCTTTTCCATTATGAACACTAACAGATACATAATTATTCCTATAGTTTGCAGTTTTAGCTACGTACTGATAGCTTTCGGCTAGTGAGTGTTTTGCATCAGGCCTAGTATCGTTCCAAGCATTAAGAAGGTCATATGTTGATTTATCTTTCCTTTCAATCCTTTCATCGAGCTGTTCTTTTGTTTCTATATTTCCTTCTGATATAGTTTTCACATACATCTCAGCTCTATTTTTCCAAGGGTTGCAATCTAGTCTCTGCCTACCAACAATCTGAGGAAGGTCTAGTGATATATCGACGGTAAGTGAATCAACATTAGCATCAGCAAAAACGAAAGATTTAGCATTAGTACTATAAAAATCAGCACCAAGATATACGGTTCTAGTACAAAGCGTAAACATCTTATGCGGCTCTCCTTTTTTAGGAACTTTGCCAAGAACCTCTACTCCTTTAGTTTTAATTCCAAACGCATTCTTTACATCTGAATGATTAGATGCATCTCTTGAACATAGTACGTTTGTTTCTTCTAAAGTTAGGCCTGCTTTTCTAATTATATCACAAATATTCTTGACGGAGTTTACATAGATCACAGCTTCTCTCGACTGTATCTCACATATCTTTCCACTACTATCAGTATATGCAAAAATCTCTCCCTGTCCTTTTCGATATTCATCAATAATATCACATGCAAATGCAATAATTGATTTGCTACAGGGATGTTTTTCAATATATGGTCTAGTAACTCGTAAAGGCTCTGCAGTTTCCCAATCTAGTTCAAAATATGGAAGCTCTTTAAACTCATCAAGTTCATTAAGATACTCTTCTATATAAGGTGTTGCAGATACAAAACAGACTTTCTGTAAATCACTAAGTTGATAAATAAATTCAAGCTCTGTATCAGACTTGAACGTACTATCAACAAAAATCGCCTGCCACTCGTCAACAACAACCCTAAAATTATTTAAAGAAATGCCCTGAGGTTCTAGTTCCTTTATTGCTTCCTTTATTAATCTAAAAGAATCATAAGTAACAAGAATCTTAGCAGGAACATTATTAACCATGCAAGAATTTATATAAGTCTGAACTCTTAATTTTAATTTTTGAACAGACTTTTTGATTTCTTCTTTGCTTAGTGTTGCTTCTACTTCTACACTCTTTTTATTTGAAACTCTATTGAGGTCTATATCAACTTTTGGAGATTTATCTAAATCATTTCTAACATAGTAAACCTCACCAACATGTTGTTCTTCTTTATTCTCAAGTAGTATTTTTCTAGGAGAGCATAGTATAATATTTTCAGGATTTGTAATACAGAATTCAGTAAATCCACAACCAGTAATTGTTTTATTAATAATACATGGAAAATCTGGAATACTAAAATTTGGCCACTGGGATAGGTATCTAATACCTCCAGGTACAACAATTGGGTCTTGTTTTTTCATACTTCATATCTCTAATTTTTATTAAAATCTATTTCTTGGGAGGGCAAAGCCATCCCTTCATAAACAAGGAAGTAGAGTCAAAATAACAGCAAAAAGTGGTATTTTACTTGCATTTTACTTCCATTTTCTATAAAGGAAGAAAAAAACCACACCACTTTTCAAAATCGCACACCATCACTTCGTTCGGCGTGCTCAAAAAGAAAAGCCAAAAAGCATTCAAAGAAGCGAAGCGCTTCAAATCCGTTAAGACACGAGTCGGGCCTAGCGGACCCGACGTCGGTCGCTTAGCGACAGCGTGTTAGGATTTGGAGAGCGAGAAAGGTCTGCCGAGCGGGGTTCGAATGAGCGAAGCGAATGAGTGGCTACGCGGAGGGAAGGCCGGAGGCAGACCTTTGATTAAGAAAGATTTTAGGTAAGGACACTACGCTTCGCTCCGTCTCCCATGATAAAAAAAAAGAAAGGAGTTATGATACCTCCCTTCTTTTAAGCTCTTCAGACCATGAGAAATTAGTTTTCCCAAGCTCGGCAGCCAGTTTTTCTGCTTCAGCCTTAATAGTTTTTAAGGCCTCTCTTCTGGTCCGAATTTCTTCTGAAGCAATTCTAGCAGACTCTCCACCAACCCACATTTGTTTGGTGAAGATCTCAATAGAATGGATTTTTGCTTTGGCTTGAGAAATTCTAGCCTCAAGCATTTGTTCTTTCCACTCTCTTGTTTCTTCTATGTTTGTCATAATTCATTGTTTTGGTTTCTCTATATATAAGGCTATAAAAAGAAATTAGAAGGAATAAAAATAATAAGACTGTTCTGGTAAGTCTGGTCAATTTCACCAACTTTATAGATTCTAGTGAATAGCACTAGAACCGAACAGTCTTTGGGGTGGCTAGTCGGGATCGAACCGACGACATGCGGAACCACAATCCGCCGCTCTGCCAACTGAGCTATAGTCACCATATATAAGGAAATAAGAACTCAATAAAAGCAAAAGAAAGTGGGAGCTAAAATAGCTCCCCATACTTTCTTATATAGTTACGAAGTTTTGCCTCAAGATCACGAATCTCTCCCTTGAGATCCATGATTTGCTGTGCCTGTCCTTCACCAAGACCAGCCTTTCCTTTCAGCTTTTCATTTTCTGCCTTCTGGGACTCGAGCTGTTTCTTCAGACTTTTGTTTTCTTCTTCGACTTGTTTCTTATCAGCTAGTTTCTTGTTCTGACTGTCCAGACGCTTCTGTTTATCCAGTAAGATTTCCCGAGAATTTTGCAGGCTTTCCTCAAGTTCTGCAATTTTCTTGTCCTTCTCTTTAAGACTAGCGTTTACGTTCTTAAGCGCTTCGTCTTTAGCTTGAATAATAGCGTCTTTTTTAAAGTCTTTGTCTTGAACATCACTCTGGATCTTGTCTAGGGTTCCCTGGACAATTCTAAGCTGTTTAAGGAGGTCCTGGGCCTTTTCAGTTTCGGACTCGTCGTCCTTTTTTCCTGAGGCAGCTTCCAGTTCATCAAGTTTTTTCTGAAGCCCCTTCGCTTTTGCATATTGAATACGGGCTTCATACTCCCACGGCCAAAGGTATAAAGTTTTTCCCTCAGGCCCACATCGTTTAATAAAGTAGATTCGAGGGTCTACATTTCCCTTGTCTTCCTCTTCCAGTATTCTTGGCTGAAGACCTTTTTGTTTTAAGTTGTTTGACATAAATCTTGTTTTTGATTTGTTTCTATATATAAGGTTTTGAGGGAAAAAGAAAAGGGCGGTTTATTTTGGCCACCCCTCTTCTTCCCAGATAAACCATAAAGCCATACTTCCTAGAAGTCCAAAAATTAACCATATTATTAGGAAAGTCTTAGGTCTAGATTTAATTCTTTTGTAAACTTTGGCTTTTTCATTGGCTATAGATTTTCCTTCTCTAAATTTTAATCCTTGCAATTTTCCACCTACACACTCACCAGTCATAATTCCAGACTTTGTAGTTTCTGGATAGGTAGAGTATGTTGTTCTAAATTTTCGACTAGAATCATATTTGGTATCATTATAATTCAAATAATAGTGAAAATCTATTTCCCGAAGTTTAATGGATCGGCCAAGAAACATCACACTGTCAGAAACTAGTTCTTCAGACCTAATTGCATCCCAAGAATGATAAGTTTCTGTCTTTGGAATAACTCCTCCGTTTCCGTCTTGTGTCATAGTGACTCTGGTATGAGATTTATATTCCTCAAGGCGTATTTCAATTTCCATATATTCGCCTGGAAGATTTGGTGTTGTTTGTGGATATTTTGCCTTCAGGATTCCTTCTGCCATAAACACACCATTCTTAAGATCTAGGAAACGTGCACTATCATAAATTAGAATATAGCTTTCAAATCTCTTGACTTTTTTCTCGGCCCCTCTTTTAATTGAGCCTGAAATAAGAAGCCCAGTGATTAGAGAAAACAGAATAATTCCAATACAAATTATAGGTCTTGGTTTAATTTTGTACATCATTGCCCTGTTTCTAATATTTCGGTTATTTTAAATTTGTAAGTAAATTTTCTTCCACCTGGGCGATATACCGTAGCCTCAGTATGATTATTTTTCCAAAAAATTTCTTTTGGTGGACAGGCATCACAGTCAGCAGTGCGATCAAACATTTTGACGAAAGCTATAGCAGCTGCATCATATGGATCTTTTGCGGCTACTACAGCATTGTGCCGCTGACAAAGATATTCGTGTCCTGTATTTTCTTTTATATAAAATTCTACTTCTATATTAAAAATATTCATATCATCTATAAGGAAATAAAAAGAAAGAGACCCAGAGGTCTCAATCTTAGACTGGTTAAATGATTCCCATTGCCGTCAGAATACGATCATTCCAGTTTCGGCGCTGAATCTTGTTGTTCTTCGGAAATGCTCGTTTGGGGAAGTCGACATCGGACCGCAAAACTTGGTTTGCGATATTCCTAAATTGGATCGTTCCACGAGTTGTCGCCGAGGTTGAGCCAAGGGTGTTTCCAGGAATAGTTCCAGAAATAGTTCCCCGTCCAGGTGCCGCCGCATACGAGATGCGGAGGTGTGGATTGGCGATCATTCGACGAGAAAGCTCGAATACAAAATCGTTATTCTTCTTGAGCAGGTTATGACGTTCTTCATTAGAAAGAAATTCATGAATATGATCCAGAAGTTCGATCGTATCGAATCCCCGAGCAGCATGAGTAGCCACAAAGGCTATGTTTTCGAAGTCGTCCTTGTTCTGTTTGTTAGTCGACATCGGTCGAAGGACATTAATAATTTCTCCAATGCCTACATGGGTAAACTGCCCCATGAGTTTAGCAATGGCTTCGTATTCAGGGTATGATGGGGCGAGGAAGCTAACAAGCTCCTCATCAGTCATCTTTTTCTGCACCCGGTTTAGTTTAACGACCACCTGTGCAATGCGGTCCAGTGTTACATCCTCATCTGGCATAACATAAATGAGAAATGCAGTGAGGGGGTCTCCGCCACGACGAATAGTGTCGTTCCACAAATCTTTCTTATCAAGAAGATAGTACAGCGGACCTTTGGCGGGGTCAATAATGTCGGTATGAACTACCGGTATGATAGTGGGAATAAGTCCCACAGTGTTGATTGAGTTCTCTTTCCGAATTTCCTGGGTTCCAGTAGTCGGACGATAATCAAGAACTCCATTTAAGAATGCGAAGTCGTTTACCGTGACTCCTGCGGTTGCGGGGTCCAGATGGGCCCAATTTGTAATAAACATTTTTTTGTCTATTTATAATTGTTAAACTTAATTTCATATATATTACATATATAAGGCTTTAGGAAGATATGAAATGGGCATTTTTGCGTGTATCTTGACCTTGGTCCTTTATTGATGAAATAAGTTAATTTAAAAGATATGAATAAATTTATAGAACTAGAGACTAATGAGAGAGATTGGCCTGACAATGCGATATACTCTATCGGAGTTTTTACAACAAAGGCAGATAAAACTTTTTCTTTTTACGTAGGAGAGGCTGAAATTTATGATAAACGTGGTTGGAATTATGATAATGATGTTATAGATGAATATGGAAAACTTCAATATTCATCTAGAGTTATTCATATCAGGTTTCGTGGAGAAAATGTAAAAAAGAAATTAGACCTGCTTGATAAAAATGGATATAATCCTTTTGAAACAGTAGATTTAAAAAAATTTAGAAGGATTATAGAAAAGGTTTTAATAGATACCTTCAATATACCTCCTAAGTTTAACAAAAGAAGAGATTATTTTAAACAAGAAGAACTTTCTGCTGGGCTTGTTTTATATGTTTTAAGCAGAAAGTATAAAGTCGTTTCTGAATGTTTAGATATAATGTCTAAAGTAGAAATATCCGATTTTGATTATAAAAATAGACGGTTTATTATATTTGATGAGGATTCAGAAGAGGTAGTAAAATTAAAATTAGATATAAATAAGATGTCTTCAGAGGTCCTCGATTTTATAAAACAAGGTAAGTTTCTAGATCAGGGTGGATATCAGTGCATTGAACCAGTAGTATATGAAGATGATAATATTTTGGTGGTTTTAGATTCTCCTGTATCTTCTGGCTCAATTCTATGTGATCGTCTATGGAATACAGGAATAGGAGGAGAGTGCATTCGATTATATAAAACTAGTGATGGAAAATATGAAATAATACTAAATCCATCCGACAGGGGGCTAAAAGTAGATATAGTTTCTTGGTTTAATAAATGGAAGAGTCTATTGCCTATTTCATCTACAGTAATAGAAGAAATAGAAAGAGAGCTGTTAATTCCAAGCTTGTTGTAAAAAAAAAGAGGATTAGTCCTCTTTTTCTTTCTGCATAACCGAAGCGATCAGGTCGGCTCGGTTTTCTGGAATGTCGTACCAGCGCGGATCACGAGATAGCCCTCCCAAGAACTTCTTTAGAATCAATTCTGCTTCAGAGACAGTGTAGATGTTTTGTTTCATAATTTCTGTCTCCATCTCTTTTTTGAGTTCCGTAGTAAAGGCATACTTAGCACAGAGGTCGTACTCAGCTTTGGCAATGACCCAAGGAAGTATAAACTCCGCTGGAATTCTCCCTTTAGTTTCTCCATAAAATTCTCTAAGCTTGGGGTAAAGATCGGCGTTGTCTTTAACCCACCCTCCAAGACCCCGTTCATACAAACTACCACAGGTCCTTCTTGGAAGTCTGCCAGCTGTTTGATAGAATTCTATAACTTCTTGGGTTCTATCTATATTACAACCGCTTCCTCTATCTGAGTAGGTTATTAAGTAGGCATCTACTTTTGGATACCTTTTTCTATTTTTCTGGGCCCAGGCGTGCAAGCCGTTTTGTTCGTCTTTTCTAGGAAGTCTTTTGTTCTTCTTACAAAAGTCTATGAGCTCTTGTGTTCTGTCTATTCCCGGATTTCCACCTTTTTTTATGAATCTATATTTTTTATACATAGCTTCTATCTCAGGGGATGATTTCTTATGATATTCTCCCCAGTTACGCAAACTTCCTTGTTCGTCTTTTCTAGGAAGTCTACCATTCTTCGTGCAGAAATCTACAAATTCTTGTGTTCTGTTTTTCATATCTTTATTGTGTTAAATTTTAAACAAAAATGTGAGCCTTTCCATAATACTTTTCATTAGGTTTTCTCACATTAATAAGGCTTTGAGAAGAAACCAGAGGGAACAAAAAAGAGGATCATATGTCCTCTTTTTTAAACATGAACTCTATCAAGTCTTTTCGATTTTCGGGGATATCATACCATTTTCTATTTCTTTCAAGACTGTAAAGAAATCTTTTAAGAATTTCATCTGCTTGTCTTTCATAGAAGCAGCTGGATTTCTCAATCTCCTCCTGAAGTTCATTTCTAAACTCCTTGTGATTTAATGCAAAATAGGCACAAAGATCATCACTAGATTTATTTTCAAGCCAAGACAAGAAAGATTTAGCAGAAATGTATTCTCCTAAAAGAATATGTTTTATTTCTGGGTATTCTTCAATATGTCTATCAGCCCAGTTTCTTAATGATGATTCATAATTACCTCTTCCTTCTCGGTTATCCACTGGAGCTCTGTTATGAGTTTCGAAAAATTCAATAAACTCCTGTGACCTATCTTTACTGTTACAATGAAGAGTTCCGGGCTTATTTCTAATATATTTGTCAAAATACTGAGCAATTATCGGAATTTTATCTCTCTGATAATTGGCCCAAGAATATAAGGATGACTCTATATTGCTATCTGCCATTGCTGTACGAGGAAGTCTTCCATGTTCTTCACAGAAGTTGATGAACTCTTGTGTTCTATCTCTTATTAATCCACGAGGACTAGTAGGAAGTTTTTTATATTTATCTCTAATAGCCTCGACTTCTGAATTTTTATAAATAGAAATTTCATAATCCATCCAATGCCTCAATCCTCTTTCATCATTGTTGGTTCGAGGCAATCTATCGTTTTTCTCACAGAATTCAATAAGTTCTTGTAGTCTGTTCTTTCTGGTTTTATATATTTTATATTTTAAGTAAACAGCCTTTACTTCTGGATAGCGGTTCATATTACCTTTTGCCCAATATTTAAGGCTGTTTTCATAATTTCCTCCCCGACAAAAATCAGGAAGTCTCTTGTGTTCCTCACAGAAATCAATAAATTCCTGTGATCTGTCTTTTTTAGTACTCATTTTATTAATTATTAATTAAATTCTTAAATAAAAACTGATACAAACATTTTTTATTTTATCTATTTCGTTCATATCATAAATAAGGCTTTAAAAACACACAGAAGGGAATAAAAAGAGGACTAAGCTTCCTCCTTTTTTCTCACTCTTGGCCGATGTAGAAGATAGTTGACATAGTCTTCTGCGGTCATTGGATCAGCAAGTTTCCCATCCTGCCGCGCATATCCTAGGACGGCATCGTAGTCCTCCTTTGGTAGATCAGCACAGGGAGTCGATCTATTGATCCTTTTTTCCTTTTCTTCGATCTCTTCCAGTTTCTCTTCTTCCTCGGCGATAGTTTTTTGTTCTTTCTTAGTCAGCCCTGTCATTAAGTTAACTAAGCTAAACTGTTTTTTAGTTTTAGTTTTCATCTTTTCTTGTGTTGGTTTCTATGTATAAGGCTTTAAGTTCTTATAGATGAAATGACAAAGGAGGAAGTCAGGAAGAAAATTTATGGATATCTTAAGTACATGGACAATGAAAAAGTTGTCCTAAAATTTTCATATCCAGAAGGTAAATTGTATTTAGTGAAGGGATTATGGCCTGAATATATAGAAGATATAATCTGGGAACATGATCTTAAGATTTGGGAAGTTCTTAAGAGGCAGTGTATCTTTCGGCTTGACGAATTCCGGGCAATATATAAACATCCAGAAAAATCTTGTGGCTGTACATTTATGATATTACAGCCTTGGAATATAAAAGTTAATGAATTGCCCGGTCTAGAAGAATATAATGAAGCCGAGATCTTAGACTGCCTTCCCATTGATAATATAGAGATGGTCCGAATTACAAGATATGAATTTATGCAAGATGTAAAAAATAAAAAGTGGGATTAAATGTTTCCCACTTTTATCTTCTCTACTGCCATCTTCTCTTTCTTTTCGATAAGATAGACAACGTTTTCGATCCATGTCATATCTTCTTCTAGCCTTCTTTTAATCTCAAAGGCGATAGTTGACCTGGACTGAATAGTTTCCCCTCTTCCAGCTAGGATAATAAAATCCATGGCCTCGAGGATCTGATTTTTTGGCCATTCTTGGGGCTGTTCCCAAAAGGGCGGCCTGGAAACTTTAAAGGATTTCTCCTCTCTTGCCTCCACCCAGGGCTTCCACAGCTCACACTGGTTAGCCATTTTTTCGTAATATTGCATTGTTCTAAAATTAAAAGAGAGAGATATACCGTTAAATTTTCATTAGGTATTCTCTACTCACATATAAGGCTTTGAAGTTATGTAGGAGGGAATAAAAAAGAAAGGGGATACACTCCCATATCCCCTATCCTAAGGCGCTCGCTTATTCAGCTTCGGCCTCGGCCTTGGGCGCTTCAGGTTCCTCAGTGGCAGGGTGTTCTTCCTTCTTAGAGAAGAGTCCTTTCACTGCTCCGCAAGCTTTGCGGATACCTTCGCCCACCTTAGGGCCGACCTCGTTTTTCTCGAGAGCCTTGTTGGTTTCCCCTGCGACATACAGGGCAGCGCCAATCGCGACGCCAGTACCGATGATGCTGGTAATCTTCTTGATCCCAGCACCAATTTTCTTCAAAATTTCCATGTTTTGTTGGATATTTTAAAGTTAATGGATATCTCACATCTTTTGCTGCCTTCCTCGGACTTACGCTAATGTTCTTGACTCCAGAAATAAGGCATTAAGGTCATTTCAGACGGCCATTTTCCTTATCTATGAATGGAAACAATTAATGTAGTCACAGATGTTTTCAAAGATACAGTAATAAAATATATAGAAGATAATAATACTAAGAAATTATTTAGTATCCTTCATGACCCAGAGGTTTGTCCACTACTTAAGACAATCTTCCCTCCTTCTTGGCCTGATTTTATGCAGCCGTATGTTGAAGGATTAGAGGACGAAATCAAGGCCCTGGGTAGTACAGTGAAAGCAAGAGCTTATATAAAAATATATGATAAATTTAATAACTATTGTGCTATTTGTCTAGAACTTAGGCTTTTGTCATCATATGGATATTTGATGGGTAGAGTATCAGAATTATTAGGAAATTTAAATGTAGTATTATAATATGATAGCGATCTGTTTTAATGCATGTGTTCCAGAAGAATTATACCAATATTTTTTCGGCCGACCAGAGAAGGCTGAAATTACTGGAAGATTAAATTCGGGAAAGAGAGATTTTCTTATGAAGCAGAATCAAGAACATGAACAGCCTTATTTTCCGGCCGGGGATGATCATAGAGAAGTTAGATATGGCGAAGTTTGTGATATCTTGATGGAACGAGGTTATTATCCTTCTATCCGTCCTATCCGATGGGGAGAAGAGGTTAAGTGGGAATCTGGTTGGAATAGTCTTAAAGATGCATCCGGATATTCTGGCACTCTCTATGATTCCCCTAAAGAAGCTCTTCACGAATCTATTATTGAAATTATTAAACTCCTAGAAGAAAATGAGAGAAGTTAAGCAGGTTATTGTCATGAGAAAGGACCTTAAGATGAGAAAAGGAAAGATGGTGGCTCAAGGGGCTCACGCATCTATGGCAGCTCTTCTTAAGTTTTTTGACAAGAAAGAAGAAAATAAAAAGATAGAATATAGTCTTTGGTTTCAAAAAGATTCTGTCTTAGATGTTTGGTTAAATGGGATATTCACCAAGATCTGTGTCTCTGTTAATTCAGAAGAAGAGCTTCTGAAAATAAAAGAACAGTGTGAGGCTAATGGTATTTCCTGCGCTCTTATTACTGATTGTGGGAAGACAGAATTTAATGGAAACCCTACTAATACGTGTCTTGGGATAGGTCCATGGTATTCTGATGAGATTGATAAGATAACTGGAAACTTAGAGCTCTTATGACAGAAGAATGTGATCTTGCTCTTGCTATTCTTATTCAGACAATAAAGAAAAGGGTAGAGCTAGGGAAGGAGTTCTCAGCGGCAGCTCTTATAAATAGTCCGGAAATAAAGACTCTTGTGTCTGAACCGTGGGCAGTTTCGGGAATAGACGACTTTATGCTTCCGTATGTTACAAGATTTGTAGGAACAGTAGATGGCATAGTTGATAAGATTTTAGGAATTGATCTCGGTGATAGTTCCGATCTATTTGGAATTTATGCAGATCTTTTATCAACCTACGAAAGTTACGTAGACATTTGCGCTGCCTTTAGATTTAGAGATTCTTGTGTGGAATTAAAGAAAGTTTATAATTCTCTTGTCCATATAAGAACTGCTATAATCTATCAGTTTAGAGAACCTATCTCGCCTCCTAATTATGCAAACTTAGGTCGTCTTAGTAATAATGATGATGACTTACCATTCTAATTCCTTAATATTGAAAAATTAATCTAAAACATGAGCAAGAATAATAAACTTTTTAACGATTTTAGAAAATTTTATCAGTCTAGAAATCCGTATAATATGTCTGCCTTTGATAGTATGATGAGAGCTTCGGACAGTTATATTAATCCTACTATTATTGAAGAAAGAGAGATGCACATTACTCAGATGGATGTGTTCTCTCGATTAATGATGGATAGGCAGATATACTTTGGAAATAATGTTTCCCCAGATACTTGTAACATAACCATCGCCCAGCTTTTATATCTAGATTCAATTTCTCAGGATGATATCACAATGTATATCAATAGCCCCGGAGGACATGTTATAGACGGTTTTGGGCTAGTGGATACGATGGGGATGGTTAAATCTGACATCATAACTATCGGAACAGGAATGGCAGCATCAATGGGATCTCTCTTAATAGCTTCGGGAACTAGAGGAAAGAGAAAAGCCCTTGAAAATTCTTGGGTTATGCTCCATCAGCTTTCCAGTGGTGTCGAAGGAAAATTCAAAGATATCCTAGTAGAGGCCGAGTTCTGCAAGAGACTAACTCAAAAATTATATAATCACCTAGCACAGAGAACAGGGAAGACTTATGATGAGATTAAGAATGCCTGTGAGAATGGTGATAATTGGCTTAGTGCAGAAGAAGCTAAGAATTTCGGGCTTATCGACGAAGTTATTCATACTACTTGGGATTAAGAATGACTGAGGACGAACATAAAGAACTTCAGAACAAACTTAAAAAAGCTGATAAGATATTAAAAGATATAAGAATAATTGAACGTGCTCTTAAGCCTGGGTCAAAACTAGTTGTTGATGTTTGTGAACTTGGCGAACACAGTGGCGCGTCTTCTCTACCCTTTACAAAAGAAATAAGGGAAGAGATAGAGTCCGCAGTTAGGTTATCTCTTAATTTAAAATTAATTTCTCTTCAGGATGAGTATAAGAATCTATGAATGATATATATTCAGAGTGGGTATATTTTCATACAAGAGTTAAAGAGACCGGAGGGGAAGACTGGTTCGAAGACTTAAGACAAGTACCATTAGGAATCAGAAAAGATGTCGACGCGATACTTGAGGAGATAAAAGAGCACATTGATTCTGGAGATCTAGAGTTTATAATGAAATTTAGATATAACTTTAGACCTCCCTATTGTAGTTCTGTTCAAATATAATATACATGGGAGAGACAGATTATTCTTATTTTAATACATGGTCGTCTTATGAAAGTGCAATAAAAAACATTAGCGATTATTCGACCGTATTTTCCCCAGAATTTATTCTTGTTGATGATCCTGAGAACCCTGACCACCCAACTATTCTATCTATCGAAGGTTGGCTAAGGAACGTGTTTGATCATGATCCTAGAATGAAATTTATCGAGGGAATACGAGATGGAGAGAAAGTCCATGTAGTAGGAAAAACCTCTCCAATAGTAGTATATGTATATATAAAATTAACGTCTGGACCTCGTGGTATTGTAATATATAGTGATAAAGGAAAAGAACTTTTCCGGGGAGAAATAAAAGATGCTGAGATGTTTCTTCTTAAGTGGAGTCTCAGTATCTGAAATTAACAAAAAGTCGGTTATGCCGACTTTATTTTCTTATTCCTGAAAGAAAATAACAAATTTAAATAAAAAAATATATGAAAGCAGTTGAATCTAGAGTTTTAGTAGAAGTTCTTAAAGGAGGACCTACTGAAAAAATTGGAACATTTGAACTCCCGTCTGATCCGAATGGAATTGAAAAAGGTAAAGTAATTTCTGTAGGATCTAAAGTTGTAGATGTTAACGAAGGTGATGAGATATATATGTATCAAGGCGCTGGAAAAGAATTTATACAAGATGGGAAGAAATATAGAGTTATAACTTTAAGTGAAATTATTGTAGTATTATGAGTGAAGGTAAGATTATTTTAAATGGAAATGAAAAAGTAATTGAAGGTGTAGTAAAAACAGCAAATACTATTAAAACTACGCTAGGACCTGCCGGAAAAGCTGTCGCAATTTACAATGATCTTGGTCCTGAGGTATCGAGAGACGGAGCTACTGTTGCAAAATCTATTACATACTCAGACTATGCTATGAATCTAGGAGCACAGCTTGTGAGATCTGCAGCATCTTTGTCTGAGTCTCTTAGCGGTGATGGAACTAGTACTTGCTCAATTCTAATTAAAGAACTAGTAACAAAGGGTCAGAAGGCTGTTCAAACCGGAAGCAACGTTAATGAACTCAAAGCCGGTATGATTAAAGCAGGCCGGTGGATGACTGATTATATAAAGTCTAAATCCACAGCCATAGACGGAGACCTTGAGAAAATTAGAAAAGTTGCAACAATTTCTGCTAATAATGACCCAGAAATCGGAGACCTTGTTGTAAAGGGATTCGAAGAGGTTGGTATTAATGGAATTTTAACAGCAGAGAACTCTAGTGGTCTTGAGACAACAATTAAAGTAACAGCTGGCATGAAACTTAGTAGAGGCTGGGCTTCTCCTAATTATGCAACTGAGGATAGTGGAAAATGTATAATGGATAATCCATACATAATTGTTGTCGGAGAGAAGATATCTAGTGTTAACCAGATGATTCCTATCTTAGATGCACTATCAAAGACTGGTGAACCGTTCTTGATTGTATGTGATGATATAGACGAATCTGTAAATACCATGTTAGTTTTTAATGTACTGCGTGGTGCGGTTCGGTGCTGTGTTGTCAAAGGAGTAGATTATGGAGACTCTCGAAAGAATGTGATGGCAGATATTGCTATTGCTACTGGAGCTCAATATTATACACAGGAGAATGGTCTATTAGTTAGTGATCAAAATGTAAATCACCTCCTCAACTTTGGTAGGGCTAGAAAGGTAGTTATTTCTAGGGATGATACTGTTATCTATGAAGGACAGGGAGATCCTGCTATGATAGAAGATAGAATTAAGGTATTGAAAAATAGACTAGATGATCCTAAAATCTCTGACTATGATAAATCGAAGTTTGAATCTCGTCTTGCTAATCTTGCAGGTGGTATTGGAATTATATCTGTTGGTGGTGCATCAGAAGTAGAAGTTAATAATAAAAAGCAGACAGTAGAGGATGCTATTCTGGCTTCTAAATCTGCTATTGCAGAAGGATGTGCCCCTGGTGGTGGTTATATCTATCTTAAGGGGTCAATTGATGTAGAAAAAGATTCTGCATTCTGGAAAGGTCTTAAGGGAGATGAAACTGAGGGAGCTAAAATTGTATTCTCTGCTCTTCCTGTAATTATTAAAACCATTGCAGAAAATTCAGGAGCATCTGGAGATATAGTTTATGAGACTGTTAAGAAATCTAAGAAAGAAAACTTTGGATATGATGCTAAGAATAAGAAGTATGTTGATCTTCCTGAATCTGGTATCTTAGATTCTTCAAAGGTTCTTAGAGTTTCTCTTGAGAATGCTATTTCTACAGCATCTACTATTCTTCTAATCGATAAGGTTATTTATCCTGAACCAAAAGAAGAAAAAGCAGAAGGTCATGGAGATGTTCCTGTAATGTAATTTAATGTCTATCTTGCCCTAGATTTTCTAGGGCAAGATTTTTTATCTTTGAAATACCACTTTTTGCGCTTCACGAGGCGGAAAAGCTTTATATATGATGATGCGAAGACTTCGCAATTATCTTTTAATTTTAAATTATAATAATTTATATGAGAAATAACGACGAAAGCAAATCATTCAATTATTTCCCTATCGGCGGTAATGAGGGCGGTCCCGAATCTTTCGACGATTTTCCTTTTGCAGGAGCCGATGATGGTTTTGATGATGATGAGCCTTGTTGGATGTTTAAATCTATAGCCACGCTTATGGGACTTCCTAAACCTTTTGGGATGATTTTTCCATATGAAAAAGAGAAAGACTTTCTTGAGAAGCGTGGATATGAAGTTAAAGAGCTTAAATGTAGTACTTCAGTTAATCCCACTGGTGTTATAAAGGTAGCAGTTAAGAAGGGAGAGAAAATTAACAAGAAAGATACAGATGAGCTCGAAGAACATAATGTTAGCAAGGTCTTTATTGAAGAAGTACAAAACATAATTCTAGGTTGGCTGTTAAAAATTGGGGGAGAACTTTAGTCCCTTAATAATAGATTAATATAAATTTTCTATGGAAGTAAAAAACAGTATCTTAGAAAAGTGGAAAGATTTAATTTACGCCGCTAAAGCTTATTGGATTGATTCTGTTCCAACGGGGATGGATGATGCAACATTTGATTCTCTAGAAAGACAAGCCATTGATGAAGACGGGTTTTACGTTAGAGATTATGTGTTTCAGACTTTCCTAGTGGGAGATAGAGTTGAAAATAAGTACATAGAAAAAATAAAAAAGACTAAAGTAGAGGGAATGACGATGCTTCAGGCTCTAAGAAATAAAGAAGCTGAGGTAGGTGAGAAAATATATGTTGACTTAAAGTATGATGGGTCTAGTATTGCAATATATTTAGATTCAGAAACCGGCGAAGTTCAAGATATAGTAACTGTCGGAAATGCCAATATAGATTCATCAGGGATCAGACAATATGGAAAACTTATCGGTCTTGTTCCTAAAAAATTCCCTCAAGGTATAGTAGCTATTCAGTGTGAAGCTCTTATAGACTTGGATAATCTTCCGCCAGGACTTGACCCAGAAAAAGCAAGACAAAAATCAAATGGACTTATCAATAGTAGGTATGCTCAGGATGAAGTTAATCAATATCTCACGCTACGAGCCTATAGATATTATCTTGATACCTTAAGTCCAGCCGGTATAGCGTTATCTGGGATTCCGTATAATGAAGTTCTAGCCAGTTTTCCGGTAGTTACTAATGACTATGGAATTAAGTTTGCTCCTGCCGATGTATTTGAATTAATGGGAATGCCAGATGGATTTCCAGAAACATATCGAACTAGAACATCAACGGGAGAATTCTTAAATGATGGCTGGGTTTGTTATAACTCGAAGGGTCAGTGCTTAGGGGCTCTTAAATTCGCAGGAGCTGGAAGTGAATCCGACGGAGTTATAAAGACAAAGGTTAAGTCTATAAAATGGACAGATCAGATGCCAAAAGGTAAAGATTCTTGGGCTGCAAATGTTATTATAGATCCAGTAGTTATTCATGGATCGACAGTAACAAAGCCAAGTGCTGGTAGTGTTAAAAAACTGGTTCAAAATAAGATATCCCCTGGAGCTGAAGTTTCCATTATCTTAGCAAATAGTACCATCCCAATGATAGGTGAGTGCTATACGCCAGGAAATGAAGATTATATGTTTCCAAAGTGTTCCTGCGGATATCAAATGACAGAATCCGATATATATGGTTCTCGTCTGAAGTGTGGAAATACTAGATGTTCTTCAAGGGAATCTAGAATGTCAGGATACTTACAAAGTTTGAGCACTCTTGAAGATTTAAATTTAAATACATTCTTAGTAATTGATGGATTTAAATGGGAAAACACAGATATAGATATTCACAGGCTTATTAAACTTGTTGAAGATTCTGTAGATTCTGTAGCTTGGGCAGAAGAATTAGATCCTGGTTTTTATAATCAGTACCGAGATTATCTTATGTCTTACATGAATACTAACGCTAGAAAACGAAATCTTGACTTGGTAGTACTGTCTTCTTGGGTGACTTTATGTCAAGAAGCGTGGGTAAGAAAATCAAATGGCTGATTTTATAACAAATATAGAAAATACTGATTATCCTGATATAACAAGAGCAACGTATAATCTCCTGTGGATTAAATATGGATATAGTGCTAGAATTACATTATTCTGGGACCTTCTAAAAACTGCTACAGGAGATATTGATTTTGAACTTCTTGACTTTAAGACTATTCATAATGGCGAATTTATGTCTTGGATTATAGATCGTCTTATAGAATGGAAAGAAGGAAAAGACGTAAACTTCAGCGAAATATATAGAGCTATCTTAGTCGCTGGAGATTTTACAGAACTCGAAAAAACTAGATTTGAGTACTGTAGTATTGAAGAAAGATTATGGGCAATATACCTTGTGGTTACTAGCCCGGGATTAAAATTATAAATAAAATAAATATATGATTGAAGTAAATCTGTATTCAGTTCCTGTTGACGCACTTGATTCAAGAGTTGGCAGATGCTTAGCCCGTAATCGCTTTGATCGCGAGGCTATTGGAACCTCTATTGAAGATTTCACTAGGGGTTTTCTTAAAGATAACTTAGACAAGATAGAAGCTAGACTTGGGATGGGCAATCTTAGCTCTGTGGTTAATAGTGATGATGTTCTTACAAGAAAAGACCTCGCATGCATTAATTACTATCTAGGAAAAGCTGGTCTTAAGTTCCAGATCTTGAATGTAACGGATGATGAAGAAAATGCAGTTAATGTTCCAGACGGCACTGTTGAATGGAATGTTATTAATCGAAATTTTGTTCAAAACGATTATCCGACTGCAATCAAGATAGTTCCTACTGCAGATGAGGATATTCCTTCTATTTTAAGAAGAATTGTAGATGAATCTGGTCTCTTTGGTGATAAGTTCACTGGGATGAATAATCCTTTTACAGAACTCTTCGATAACCTTAAGAGAATCAAAGATCTTACGGGCAGTATTAGTAGTACTTTAGTTACCAGAGTCTATGACCTTCTAGATCAGATGGGAATTGACGTCTTCTGTGCAACTAGTGAAAGCTAATGGCAAGAAGTATAGACGATCTTGTTGATAGCCTTGGAAATATAAGTATAATTAGTAGGATTCAGGAAGATCTTATTGAAACTTATAATAATCTCATTCCTTTTTCCAGACAAATGGCAACTTCAGGTATTGAGGTCCCCATTAAAGTTTGGTATGAGAAAGACTCAAGGCTTTTAGTATTAGAACAGCAGGGCATTTCAGTACGCCTAAGGTTTCCTATATACTATTGCCTCGGACTTGAAGATCTTTATAAGCCAACATATCTTCTCCCTGAAGACTATGATTATCTAATGACTACTATGCAGAATTTGATCAATTCTGGAGAGCTCTTAAAAGATAGGATACATATAAGTCCTGAAGATTATGGATTTGATGTTTATTCTATTAATGAGAAAGAGCTCTGGAAAGGACCTGGGATAATTGGAAGTATTCGATTTATTTCAGGTCTATCGTGGTGGTTCAAATATAGAGTTAAAAGAAAGTATAGAAAAGTATTGTAAAATGGAAGTAAAAGTCAAAGTAATAAACGAGTCTAAGTTTGGTCTTCCTGAGTATGCACACTTGGGAGATTCTGGAATGGATGTAAGAGCAAATACAAGTAGCTCGGTAACACTTAAGAGTCTGGAGAGGTACTTATTTCCGACAGGTCTTTATATGGAAATACCTGAGGGATATGAGATTCAAGTAAGACCTAGAAGTGGCCTGGCTGCTAAATTTGGAATTTCTGTTCTTAATACCCCAGGAACGATTATCAATAGTCTAAATTAATTAAATTTATGTATAACTTAATTTGTGAACGTTGCGGAAAACCATTTCAAAGCAAAAAACATTCTAGCAGGTTTTGTTGCAGAGAATG
>JAEEGL011495143.1_pt1 | contig 57387 bp, 46 predicted proteins | sample 9134231 | NCBI WGS metagenome assembly JAEEGL01 (sample SAMN16246548, study PRJNA631951) | gut metagenome | biome: gut microbiome; feature: rumen; material: fiber-attached | host: Bos | place: Iran: Karaj | collected 2018-10
CGATTCCAAGTCGATGCTGCCTACCGGAAAATGGTTTGCCAATATACCGGGCGTGTTAAGACAGGGAGCGTATCTGCCCTGGTTAAGCGGGATCCTGACGGTTATCATTCTCGCAATATCGGTATATATGATATGCGTGGTCCTGAAGGTTGATAAAGGCCTTACCATATGGCTTATCTCAGGCCTTGCAGTGACCGACTGCAATATGATCATGGCACATTTTTATACTCCGTATGATTATGCGTTTGCTCTGCTTTGCGCGTGCGCTTCAGCCTGGATCTGGAGCATGAAGGATCTTAAGACCGCGGTCAGGATACCGCTGGGCGCTGCAGGCGTAGTGCTGTGCCTGGGAGTGTATGGTGCTTATGCGTCCGCTGCGACCACTCTGGTGATCATCGCACTGTTTGCTTCGCTGCTTGACGGAGATAAGCCTGAAGAACTGTTTAAGCGCGGTATCGAGTATGTAGTTACATTTTTACTGGGTATGGGTATCTACTATGCTATTTTGCGAATCCTTCTGTCGGGCAGCAAAACGCAGATGACACCATATATGGGTGAAGATAAGCTTGTTAACGGAGCCGATTCGGGCACGATGTTAAGCAGCATCAGAGCAGCGTATTTTACTCCCATCAAAAGATATCTCGGTATATATGAAGAAGAGTATCATGTTATGCCACAGTGGCTGGCTATAGTGATCGTTATTGTCGTTGCGGCTATGGCATGTATCATGATCCGGAGCAGATATTCATTGAGAAAGGATAGGAAAACGTATCTGCTCATTCTTTTTCTGGTGCTGGTTTTTCCGCTTTCTTCCGGCGCGATATATGTAATGTCTTTCGGGAATGTTCATATCCTGATGACATTTACTTTTGTGCTCTTCTATGTGGGAGCAGTGAAGCTCTCCGAGATGTTTGCGGCAATGGGCGGTAACGACAAACGGCTTACTTACGTTAAGAGTATCTTATCGTCGATCGTAGTCATCATCTCGATCTTTTGCATATATAAAGGCGTGCTGGTTGCAAATATGTGTTACGCAAGACTGGATAATCTTCACGGCGTATCAGATGAGATCGCACTTCGGGTTCTGGACCGCATAGAATCCTGTGAGGGATTTGAAGGAACAGAGGATGTGGTTTTTGTCGGAGACGTAACTCAGTCTGATTATTTTACAAATTCAAGGTATAATGAAGGATACGGTGACCTTGAGATACTTGATGGAATATGGACGGTAGGAAGGGAATGGGCTAATACTTTCCTGTATGAAAGTTATCTGCCTATTCGCATGTGGGAAAACACTGAAACCAATCTGGGAATAGATTATTATTATGATAACAGAAACGGCAGTTTTGATGATGATCAGGCGGAGATCATTTATTATATGCCGTGCTTCCCTTCAGACGGAAGCGTTCGTAAGATGGGCAGTAATATAGTTGTGAAGTTTGCCGGAGAACCCGAATATGATGATTAAAACCATGAAGCATAAACTGATATCCCCGCTCAACATTTTTGTACTCATCACCCTTATCAGCGCGGGGCTGTATCTGATCTATGCCTACAGCGCCGGAGCTGAATCCTGGTATTGGCTGGCCATGAGCAATGTTGATGACAGATTCTATGATTTCAGGATACATGTGGCATTTGTTGCGGACCGTCATCATCTGTACAGCAGGATGAACTATGATGCCGGATGTTTTCCGCCACTGTCGTATTGCATGTATTATTTCTTTTTCAAGATCTTTTTCAGACCGGAGATTCCTGATTACCGGAGTGTTGAATTATTCCAACTTGATTTTTTCAGCAGCATTATTCTCTACTATACGATCGCAGTAGTGCTTCTCATGTATTTTGCGCTAACTTTATACGCTGGCAATGAGCACAGGAAGGCATGTGCTTTATTTTTTGTATCCGTACTGCTATCAGTGCCGGGATATGAGTGCCTTATGATAGGCAATTCTGTTTTGCTTGTTATGGTCATGCTGTTGTTGGCGTGCAAGCTGAGAGATTCTGATTCAGCCGTTCTCAGGGAAATGGCCCTGATACTGATAGCGGTTGCGGCCGGATTTAAGATATACCCTGCCATCATGGGATTCCTGTATCTTAAGGAACGCAGGTTCAGGGAAGCGATACGCCTTACAATCTATGGTATTATACTCTTTTTTGGACCATTTGCCTTTTTCGGAGGAGCAGAAGGATTCAGACTATGGCTCGACAATGTCGTTCAGACTATGGGCATGATGGACTTGGGCAGGATACAGTGCATCAGGGAGATGATATACTCGCTTGTCACATGGGCGGGATATACTCTGGCAGACAGTATCTATTCAATCATTTCCATAGGATTTGTTTTGCTGATGCTCGTATTTGCATGGTTTACCGGGTCCGGACATCGCAGGCTTTTCTACCTGTGCGCGATCATGATCTTTTTCCCAAGCAGTTGCTGCAGGTATACGCTTTGCTTCCTGGTAATACCATTAGCCACGTGGTTCTTTGATGAGCCTGCCGCATCAGATTCCCCCAAAGGCATTTCAATCCCTGATCTTATGGAAGTGATTTTGTATACCGGAGTATATGCCATCCCTATGCTGTGGGGATTTATTACCCGGTTTGAGTGGAATTACGGATACTATATGCTCACATATGTAGAGGTGTGGATATATGTCTTCGCATATTCGTTGCTGATATTCAATATTGCCAGAGACGTTGTGGCTTTTGCGATGGGCAGGGGCCCGGCACGGCGCAGTCATAAGTTGAATCAATCATAATAGAATGATAAACCAGTGGATATATATGTCATGAAAAAGACAGGATTCGGACACTCTCAAATGGAAAAAATACGTATATCTATCATAACTCCATGCTATAATGCGGCTCGTACCATAGATATGACTCTGGAGTCCGTGAAGGCTCAGAAATACGGCAATATGGAGCATATCATTATCGACGGAGGATCAACGGATGATACCCTGGATATAGTGCATTCATACGCAGACAGTGTGTCATATCCTGTGACAGTAGTGTCAGAGCCGGATAATGGAATATATGATGCCATGAATAAGGGCATACAGCGGTCATCCGGAGATCTTATCGGGATTATCAATGCAGATGACCGGTATTCAGAGGGAGCCATTAATCTGGTGTTGAATGCGTACACAACTATGTATCCTGCGGATGACGGGATTGATCCGGAGAATGGGCAAAAATCCGACTGTATTATCTACGGTATGATGTGTCTGTATGAAGGCGACAGACTTAAGTCCATGGATTTCTATCATCATGACTTTCTTCGAGAGCGCATGATCAATCATCCCGGAAGTTTTGTGAGCCGGTCGGTATATGACCGCGTGGGTTTATTTAATACCGGATTTAAGTCCAGCGCTGACTATGAGTGGATGATGAGAGCATATGATGCAGGAGTGACTTTCATTCCGGTATATGATGTTTTGACTCACGTTATGGCGGGAGGCATGTCGGCCTCGAACGTGGGATTCAGGGAGACGCTTAAGCTCCAATACAAATGGGGACAGATATCAGGGTTTAAATATGCGGCGTATTCTTTTAAGAGCAGGATCGGAGATCTGATCAGGAAGATAAAACGATAATATGTATACACGGATCGTATTGTTTATGGTTTTTGTGGCGCTGGCAACTGTTCAGTATGCTCATGACCGGGGACGGATCAAATACAACATAAGGATTCTTTCAGGCAGGGAGATTGTCATCGCTGCCGTCATATCATTTACACTCATGTATGCATTTTCCGCTTTGACCGGGATATTAGAGAGCGGGTATCATTTCGTGGATGACCATGATCTTATCGGGATCAGAAATTATCTTTCGTCCCATGGCTTTACAGAGTCGCTGATGTACTTTTTCAAACGTGATCTTACGATCAGATTCCGTCCTACTTATTATCTGATAAGAGTTATACAGACAGCCGTGTTCGGAACGGATTATAAAGCGTGGCATCTGATGTACGCAGTTATCGCCGCGCTGTGTTTTATGCTGCCTTATGTGTATGCCAGATTATACAAGTGTCCGATGTGGTTAAGCTATATTTTCACGGTGATCATATATGTGGGAGGCGGTCAGTCACCTGCGCTGTGGAGACTTGGCCCTCAGGAAGCCTTCGGAATGATACTTCTGACAATAACGCTTATTCTGCTGCACATAGATCACAAAAAGAGGAGCGCATGGGTTAAGGTATTCTTGTTATTAAGCATAATATTGCTGGCAGGGGTTAAGGAGAGTTTCCTGATAATAGTCCCGTTCCTGCCGCTTATCATTCTGAAATGGACTATCGAAGAAACTGAAGATGAATACCCGGATTATAAGGAAGTGATACTCAATGCCATCAGAAAAACCTTGCGGGAGAACATTTATCTTATCCTGCTGTGCTTTATAGTTTTTGCAGTATCTGTATATATCATTTTGTTTAAGGTTGGTACGAATGAGATTGAATATGCCGGCATAGATGCTTCGTTTGGATTAACGGATTACCTATCAGGCATGGCACGGATAGTCATCGGCAGTTTCAGACCGTATATTGCGATACTGCTGGTATCCCATATTATTCCGGGCAGGAAGATTTCCACGGTTACGGGACTGATCATTACCGATATGCTGATCGGAATACAGATGGTACTGTACGCAAAAAGCGGCATGTTCGAAAGATATCTCCTTCCCTCGACCATGATGGTCTGTCTGGTATGGTTTACGGACCTGTACAGAACATTCGGGGCCGTGCCCCCTACCGCGGACCGCGATGAAGATTTCAATTCCGTAGATACCGGATCGAAGATAGCGGTTATCAAAGCGATAACTCCATATACAGCGTTATCGTTGGCATTCTTTATCCTGTGTCTGTTTTCTGTTAACGACATCAAACGTAACTCATATATATACGCCGGGCGAAACGACCAGCAGATGGCGTTAAGTTATGCCCGGGACGGAGCTGCTACTACGCAGATGCTTGACAGGGTCGGAGAACTGGCTGAGCGTGATGATGTTGTTATGGTGGATATAATGGCAGAGCCTGAAGTGTCTGCGGGAATATACCTTAAGGACAGATTCGGGTTGGAGAATGTATTCGGATACAGTATTGAAGAAGATCCTGATTCGGTAATGAAGGAAGCTGATTTCCTTATCGGGTATCCCGATATCCTGGAAAAAGATATTGCCGAATGCGGATTATCAAGAGAAGACTATACGGAATACACATATTTCATATACGCCTTATGGGCTAGGAATAAGTGATCGATAAACTGCTATGAAAGAGTACTGGTCAAAGCTTATAGATCTGGTTAGAAATGCGAAGGATGATCCCCTTAAGAGGAGCATGCTTCTGAGCGTGTTATGTAAACCATTAAGTATGATCATAGCATTTTTTTACACTCCTCTGTTATTAAAATGTCTGGGCGATGAAGCCTATGGAGTATGGGCAACGATACTGTCCGTGATCAACTGGATCAATTATTTCGATGTAGGTATAGGACTGGGGCTTCGAAACACATTGACTGGCTACATAGCCACAGACCAGCCGTCAAAAGCGCGTAAAGCCGTATCCACCGGTTACGCTGCGCTCGTGGTCATATCGGGCATAACGTTTGTCATCGGTACTGCCCTGATCTTTCTTCTGGATTTAAACAGTATATTCAACACGCAGATAGAAGTTCGTTGGGCGATGCTGATAAGCTTTGCAAGTATATGCATTAATTTCGTGTTGGGATTATGCAAGGTAGAACTGTACGCAACACAACAGGCGGAGAAGGTAAGCTTCATCAGCGTGGTAGCACAGATGGTCAATCTGATCGGGATATGGCTGTTAGTTATTACGGATCACGGCGAACTCATTCTGGTGGCTGTGATAGTAAGTCTGACGGGAATGATCATCAATATCATATATTCAGAGAGGCTGTGGACCAGGTTTGATTTCCTTAAACCGTCCCTTAAGATGTATGACAGGGATGAGCTTAAGAATGTATGCGGGATTGGACTCAAATTCTTCATTCTTCAGATCAACGTGCTTATCATATTTGCAACAGACAATCTGATCATCTCCAAGATACTCGGGCCGGTCTATGTCACCCCGTATCAGACCACGTATAATGCGTTTGGACTGGTTAACGGCGTATTCGCCGCCTTTCTGGCGCCGCTGTGGTCCAAGTATACCGAAGCTTCAGAGAAGAAGGACTACGGATGGATCCGGAAGACAATAATCAAGTTTGACAAACTTCTTCCGTGGATAGCTCTGGTCATGTGTATAGGCGTGCTGGTTTATAAGCCTGCCGCAAGGATATGGCTTCACAAGGAACTTGTATATCCGCCGGGACTTATTCCGGGAATGGCGTTCTTTTTCTTCCTTCAGATGTGGAGTAACATATATACCACCGTATTAAACGGAGTCGGTGAAGTGAATCTGCAGCTGGTACTGGGTGTGATCTCGGCCATCGTCAATATACCGCTGTCCGTATGGTTTGGAAAATACTGCGGGCTGGGTTCTACGGGCGTGCTTTTGGCAACGATAATCTGCGTATTCGTAATGAATATCCTCGAGACTATACAGACGCACAGATATCTTGACCGTCATATTAAGGAGCAGGAATAAGATGACAACTGTTAAAGAGGATAAGACTTATCCGGCATTAAACCGAATACTTTGGACAGTCTACATGCTGCTCCCTACAGCGGCGTTCGTGTACGGATATGTATGTGACAAGACGCTGCCGTTTTTTATCATATTGGCCGTTTCGGCTGCTGTATGGTATGTACTTTCACGGTATGTTTTTAGATTTACGGATTACCTTTTGGGATTTTTCCCGGATGATAAGAGTAAGGACAGCGGACTGCGCATATTTTTGATCGCTACAGCCGCAACGCTCGCTGTTTTGCTTTTGTGGTTTTATGCGTTCTTCCCCGGATCATTTTTCCAGGATTCGATAGACCAGTATGAGCAGGCCGTCACCGGCAACTATAACACCTGGCACCCTGTTCTTCATACCTTCTTATTCTTCACGGTCCCGCTTAAACTGACAGGGGGAGCTGCATGGTCGATAGTATTGTTTCAGATGCTGTTATTTGCTCCGGTGACAGGGAATATATGTATGGTCTTATACCAATATAAAGGTGTAAGGACAGCAGTTCTGGCGTGGATATACATAGTACTTAATCCATATACGGGACTTGTGCTGATATATCCGATTAAGGATATTCCCTTTGCAATGGCCGGAGGACTGGCTATGATCATGACGGCGCAGATCGCGGTCACGGGAGGCGGATGGTCATCAAAGCTATACAGATGCATATTGTTTGGCGTATCCATCGCATTTGCCGGGATCTTAAGACATAACGGTATAATCTTCTCGGCGCTTCTTATCATCACACTCATTCTGATCATGGACCGGAAAGCGTGGCTTCGGGTTTTAGTGAGTTTCTTAGTATGCTTTATCCTGGTCAAAGTCCCGGTAAACATGATGCTTAATGTAGAGGATACTCCGCAAAGCGTTATGCAGGCAGTGGGACTTCCCATGACGATAATAGGTAACTGTACCGTCCAGACTCCGGAGCTGTTGGATGAAGAGACGGCAGAGTTTGTATATGAGATCGCGCCGCAGAAGGTGTGGGACGAATCCTATGAACTGGGAAACATAGGCATACTTAAGTACTATTCGGATGCGGATATGGAGGTTGTGGAGCGTACCGGGATAGGACCGATCCTTAAGATGGCGGGAAGCTGTATCGTACGGTCACCCAAGGCGTCGGTCAAGGCGATACTGGAACTTACGGATATCGTATACGGATGGGATATCAAGGATCAGGGATACATCGGACCGCAGGTAATAGACAATCAGTTCGGATTAAAAACCGCCTGGCATGAGCCTATGGCAACCATTCTTCTGACATATTATAAACTTGTCAGGCTTCACGGATATAATTTCACCAGACAGATCTCTTTCGGTCTGATCATTATGCTTACGGTTATACTTACGGTATCTGACTTAAAGTCAGCCCGCTGGTGGCGCAGGATCGCGGTATGTCTTCCTGTGTTTGCATATGATTTCGGAACCATGCTGCTGCTTACGAGTCCTGACTCCCGATACTTCTATATAACGTATCTGGTTGTGCCGGCAGTACTTCTGATCATGACCTATGACCGCCAAACTTGACGGGTGTGGGCATAGTAATTACAATTGAACCATATCATGATAATACATAAGATAAAATCATATATAGCCACATGTATCGGCCGTTTCTGGATCCTTATCCACAGCAGAAAAGACCGCATTATCCTCATATGTCCAATGGGTATAGGAGATGCGTTGTTTGTCGGATTTTTCGTTGATGAACTGTCCGAAACTACCGGTAAAAAGATATCGGTTTTGTGCAAAAGATACACGAGCGAAATATTCCGTGCATACGACTCGATATCTGAGATATATGGCGATGACAAGATCGCAAAATGGGCCGGTGAGTACTGCGTGAAGAATAATAAGCCCCGTGGGAAAGGCTATATATACGGACATTTTACGGATATGCGTAAGGCCTGCGAAGGCGGCAGGTATTCTTCTATCCCGGAGTATTATTACAGGGACGTGCTTGGACTTACGGGGAATATGGATATCCGGTATCCGGACTTTGATAAGAATGCTGATGCCGGGGCTGTCACTGAAGAAATATCTGTCAGCGATAAGGATATCATAATCTCTCCTTATGCAGGGTCTTCGCTTGCTCTTCCCGATGATTTCTGGAGCAATCTGGTTAAGAGATTATCCGGTCTGGGTTATGATATATATACTAATGTTAACGGGATATCGGAAACCGAACTTGAGGGGACGAAACCCATATCCCTGTCATTATCCGGGATGGCGAAGACTGCGCCCTGTGCCGGAGCCGTTATCTGCTTCAGGAGTGGATTGTGCGATCTGCTTGCCTGTACGGATACCAGACTGATCGTTATCAATAATCTGGTTTCGGGTACCGGCGAAGCATGGTCTGACGTGTGGGATGTGAATCATTTTTCGGTTAACCCGGTTTCGGTAATAGAGACTGCCGGACGCGACACCGGCGCGGTCATGGAAGATATAGTAGCAGCTGTGGAAAATCAGACGCATTAGAGGTGGTTTATGGAAGTTAATCATATTATTGTTCAGGCAGGCGGAAAAGGATCGCGTATGCAGATACTTACCAGGAATAAACCCAAGGCGCTTGTTCCGGTTAATAATCTGCCCATGATCTTTCATCTGTTCAGAAAATATCCCGATAAGAAATACACCATAATAGGCGATTATAAATTCGATGTCCTTGAGAGATACTTAAAGGCTTTTGCGGATGTAGATTATGAACTTGTGTGCGGCACAGGCCATACCGGAACCTGCGCAGGGCTGTCGGAGGCGGTTGGGCGGATTCCTTCGAAAACTCCCTTTATGCTCATATGGTGTGATCTGGTACTGCCCGAAGAATACGAAATGCCTGATGCAGATGAAGATGTCATAGGTATTTCAAGGGATTTTACCTGCAGATGGAAATACGAAGACGGAGTGTTTGCGGAAGAAAGAAGCGACCAGCACGGAGTTGCCGGGCTCTTTGTATTTCAGGATAGGGATACGCTTAAGGATGTTCCGTCGGACGGTGAGTTTGTCAGATGGCTGAGCGAACAGAAAAGGACGTTTGCGGAACAGCCTTTATATAAGACAAGAGAATACGGTCTGTACAGTGAGTGGGATAAACTGCCCAGAATGAGGTGCAGACCCTTTAATAAGATAACGATAAGCGGTGATACTCTTATCAAGGAAGGCATAGATGATCAGGGCAGGACGCTTGCTAAGCGGGAGATCGCATGGTACCAAAAATTAAAAGGCGACCGGTTTGAAGCCATTCCGCAGATATATTCATATGAGCCGCTGTCAATGGAACTTATTGACGGCAAGAACATCTATGAATACAATTATCTGTCCGCAGACCAGAAGCGGTATATCCTGGACAGGATCGTGACCTGTCTTAAGAAAGTTCATGCAATGGAATCTGCGGAATATGATGAAGCAAGTTTTAAGAATGCGTATCTTGATAAGACATATGAACGCCTGTCGAAGGTCAGGGATCTGGTGCCTTTTGCAAATGACCCCACGGTGACGGTTAACGGAAGGGTGTGCCGGAATATCTTCTATCATCAGGAGGAAGTCGAAAAACTTGTGATGCAGTATGCCCCCGGGCAGTTTGTGCTGCTTCATGGCGACTGCACCTTCAGCAATATGATGCTAAGACATGACACGGATCCTGTGCTCATAGACCCAAGAGGGTATTTCGGACTGACCGAATACTATGGCGATGCTGCTTACGATTGGGTGAAACTGTATTACTCGCTTGTGAGTAATTATGATCAGTTCAATATCAAGAGGTTCAGCCTGGATATTGAAGAAGACGGGGTCAAGCTTGATATCGCTTCCAACAACTGGGAGGATATGGAGGAGTATTTCTTTGAATTGCTGGATGGAGAAGTGACCAGACGTCAGATGAAGATTCTGCTTGCGATCATATGGCTTAGTCTGACCACATATGCCTGGGAAGATTATGATTCGATATGCGGCGCATTCTATAACGGGTTGTACTATCTGGAGGAGGCGCTTGAAATGGAAAGCGCTTATACCTATTTTGAGAGTACCTCCAGAATACTGGATAATGCGCTTCGCTCCATCTCCATGACCCAGATGGAAACTCTTATATCGGATTGTGAGAAGGTTTTAAAATCCGGGCATAAGATCATCGCATCGGGACTTGGAAAAAACGAGCCTATCTGTGAGAAATTCGAGGGAACCATGCTTTCACTTGGACTGGATGCACAGTTCTTAAATACCAATTCAGCCGTACATGGCGACATGGGTATGGTCAAGCCCGGGGATCTGGTGATCATTCTTACTAAAAGCGGGAGTACCGACGAATCGGTATATCTGGTCAATCTGCTAAAGAAGAGGGAAGGCGTGATCTTATGGCTGTTGAGCTTTAAGGAGCACAGCGTCCTTGCCGATTCCATGGACAGAAAACTCATAGTAACCCTTGAACATGAGGGTGATATGTGGGATGTGGTCCCCAATAATTCGACGGCAATCAATCTGATCATACTTCAGACTCTTGCCATACAGTTATCCAAGCGGATGGGACTCACACTTGAGAAGGATTTTAAACCGAACCATCCCGGCGGAGCGATAGGAGCGCACCTTAAGCATGGATGATATCATTCTGTCCACATTGGGACATACCTGGATACTGGATCTTGACGGAACCATAGTCAAACATAACGGATATAAGATTGACGGTCATGACAGTATGCTGGATGGGGCTGAGAGTTTTCTCCACGGCATTCCGGATAAGGATATGGTCATTTTCCTGACATCAAGAACCGATGATCTGCGTGAGTCGACAGAAACTTTTTTGCGTGAGCACGGGATCAGATATGACCATATAATCTATAATGCGCCCTATGGTGAGCGTATATTGATCAACGATAATAAACCGAGCGGTCTTGTGACCGGCATTGCTGTTAATTCCGAAAGAGATATTTTTATGAACAGGAACATCATTGAAGATGCTGACATGTAGGAACTGACCGCGTCTGAAGAGAGAAATGACTGATGATTTCCGTAGGAATACATATATGAACAGATCAAGATACAGATTATATGTTTTGCTTATATCGGTTCTGGTTGCCGTCATCTATGCATATGATTTCTTCTTCATGGTCGGAGATCATGGTGTGAGCGGCAGCGATGTTAAGACGCAGATAGGATACATAAACAGATGGTTTGAAATGGGTTCGCTTCCTGATATGTGTCAGGCGTATCCGCTGTTTTATTATATTATCAGAGCATTGTATGCTGTTTTTCACCGGTGGACGGTTGTGATAATGCTGTTTACCCTGGGGTGTTCTTTTGCAGTCAATATAGTGCAGATCAGGATCATGAGGCTGCTTTTGGGCGCAGAAGAAGGATTGTTTCCCGTTCTTGCGGGCTCATCACTTAGTTTTATCTGGCCCATTTCTTTTAAGTATTCTTTTTTCGGCGGAACCACATTCTGGGAAATGCCGCTTGAACAGGTCTTTTTGACATCAGGCGCCACAAGCCCTGATCATTCGCTTACGTATCTTCTGGTCAAGCCGTTTGCCCTTATCTGCGTATATCTGTTTATCACGATCCTGGAATCGGGATATCCTGATGATGACAGGAAGGCTTCTGTACGGAATCTGATCCTGTTTTCCGCTGCGCTTCTCATATCCGTTATGTCTAAACCGAATTTCTACCAGGCGTTTGCTCCTGCCGGCGTTGTGGTAGTGATCGTTTATCTGTTAAAGAACGGTTTTAAGGTTTTTATGAGGTGCGTGGGCTTTGCCGTGGCGTATCTTCCCGCAACAGCCTGGGTTTTATATTCCATGACTAAGAAATTAAATCCTTATGCAGTTTCCCCGTTTGAAGGAATATCAATCTTTAATGACGGGACGCCGGTCAGTGTTATACTTGTGCGCGCAGTCGTATTTTGCATTTTTGCTGTTATATGTGTGATAATGTATAAGAAAGCGGACAACAGGGATCTGCTCGGATGGATGGTTTATCTGTTCGGTACGGGCGAGTTTCTGCTTCTGATAGAGCCGGCGGAGCCCATAACGCTTAGTATGAGCTGGGGATATTTTATCGGACAGTATGTTTTGTTTGCATTATCCATTGTATCCTTCAGACGGCTTCTTGATTCCGTTAAGGGAAGCACCGGGAAGGTGCTTGGCATAACGGGATATGTGCTGATCACATGGCATACGGTTATGGGGGTACTGGTTTTTGTTATCACGTGGCTGCCGTGGTGGATTCCCTTTCTGAAAACATATTTTAGTTGAATTATTGTAATGAAAAAACATCTCGTCATATCATGTTTTGTATTTCTCATATTGATATCCGCGGCTTTTTGGATCATAACTCCGATAGGCATAGATTTTGAAACCAATGCTTTCAGGATCGGAGAACTTGCCCGGGAACTTGCGCGGCCGGGCAGTGATTTCCCGGTATATGTTTATAAGGATGTATATAATCACTATGGCTATCCCATGCCGATCTTTTACGGGAGCATATGGCTTTTGCCTTTTGCAGCCCTGGTGCAGGCCGGTATAAGTGTGTTAAGCGCATATAAGGCGATGATCATTACGGTGCTGTGGCTTTCGTTTTTTACAGCCTTTACGTGTCTTAAGTCTGAGCTTAATGACAGCGATAAGGCGTTGTTCGGAGCTTTCATATATGCCATGTCACCCTTTTTTCTTATTGAACTTTTTGTCAGGTCGGCAAGCGGCGCTTCATGCGTTTTTATCTTTATCCCCCTGGTTTTGTCGGGATATGTCAGGATCATCCGCGCCACCCCGGATCCTCTGCGCGGGATAGTTCTCCTAGGAGGGGGGATGGCGGGCATCATTACGTCCCATGTTACTTCCACTGTCATCGTTGTTATTGCTATGGCTGCATGTTTCCTGGGAAGTCTTCCGTCTATGTCAGACAGGCTTAAGAAGACCGGGCATATTCTGATCAGCGCGGTCATGTGTTTTCTGGTATCAGCCTGGTATCTTCTGCCCATGCTTGAACAGCTTATGTCTGATGAATACATAGGGTCTTCAGTTACTGAACTTATGATCCCTAAAGAGAATCTTTTAGCACTGCTTATTCCGATGCATTTAAGTTATGCGCTATCCGCAGTGCTCCACAGAGAACTTGCATTCTCGATGATAGGCGGTTGTGTGGTCACGATGATCGTTACCGTGGTACGGCTGATTATCAGACACAAAAGCGGTCCGGATGCAGAGGGACTAGAAGGCGAAAAAAAACTTCCGGACAGATTTCTGATCACACTTGTGCTGGTATATTTCATAATAGTTGCCGTTTTGCTCGTGCATTGGACATTTATTGAGAAGTATATTGCGTTTATCCAGTTTGCATGGAGGATATTTCTTATAGCTGCAGTGTGTGAGATCATGTTTTGCATACTGTATTCAGTTGGCGGCAGGGATGAGGGATTTGACGGGTTCAGGATCATCCTGGGTATCATCATCGCGGCATATGTCCTGGTATTCTTTTTCGGATATCACGCAGTCAAAGGGATCACTCCGGAAACCATAAGCAGTATGACGGATCATGATGTCACGGCTTATTCATACAGTTATACCTCCGAGACTGCGGATGAACTTTATCTGCCGGTCAGCGTCGATAAGCAGTCTCTTTTTGATCACAGGAGAGAAGTGGTTCCGGATACGGGTGACGGCGTTCTCACAGGCGTTTATGATGCGAACGGAGACGGGGGTATATATTCATATTCCATTGATGATGAACATGCGGCAGTAGACATCGAACTGATTAAAGAGGTTCCCAAAGAAGGGCTCGTGTTAAAGTGTCCGTTTATATATTATAAAGGCTATAGTGCTCTGGATACGTCCTCAGACGCTTCATACGAGGTTTTTGCAAGCGCTGATGGATTAACTGACGTATATATCCCAAAAGGGGCTAAAGGGAGCGTCAGAGTGCGTTATACGGGTACGTCGATACAGCGAGTGTCGTTTGTTGTCAGCGTTGTCTCGGTCATCCTGTTTATTTTTGTCCCGACGGTGATATGGAGGCGAGTAAGAATATGAAGATCAGACTGAATCAGTGCCTGCTGACCATATATCTTGTGTTTATCACGATATCATCCGTGTATCTGTATGTTACCCGCAACAAACTTAAACTGTGCATTATCATTGCGGTGCTGGCCATCGGATACTATATTGTGTCCGGATTGATCATAAAAGGCATTAACCAGGTAGCATCAGTAAGACCGGTTAACACCGGCGCCCGGGGATGCGCCGGAGTATTTGCGGTATCGGGCGTGGTCACACTGATGATCTTCATGATCTGTTTTGCGGCGACATACCCCGGTACATTTGAAACCGACTGTATAACGCAGCTGAAGCAGACGGTTTCAGGCGCGTATGATGACTGGCATCCGATCTGGCACACCCTTGTCTGTTTTACGCTCCCGTATAAACTAACCGGACAGGCAGCTTCGATAGTAGTATTTCAGATCCTGTATCTGTCTGCTGCCATCGGATTTATGACGATGGTGATATATAAAGGTGTGGGGCTCACAGCCTGCATTATTTCGTATCTGTACATAGTATTAAACCCGTTTACGCTGTATATATCCGTAAGCCCCCTCAAGGATGTAGGGTTCGGAGCGGCCTGCCTGGTCGCTATGGCGCTGGCTGCCGACATGTATTTCGACAGGAATAACGGAAAACCGGCCATGTGGAAATGTATCCTTTTAGGATTCATGATGGCGAATGCATCGATATTCAGGCATAACGGGCTTCTTTTTTCGGTATTCCTTATATTTGCTATGTTTTTCTATATAACCCGGTCGAGATGGATAGTTACAGCATGTGTGTTCGCACTGTCATATGTGGTGATCCAGGGTCCCGTATGTTCGCTGGTACATGCGCAGCACTCTGAGACCGCAGTGATCCAGGTTGTCGGACTTCCTATGTGCATTATAGGGAATACGGCAGTTGATACGCCTGACCTTATGGATGAGGAGACTGAAGAATTTGTGTATTCCATAGCCCCCAAGGAGGTCTGGGAGGAACGGTTTGCAAGGGGGAATTTTAATCTCATGAAGTATGGCGGACTGCATAATCCTGACGCCATAGAAGAAAAAGGTGTTCTGCCGATAGTCGAAATGGCGATCAGGTGCGCGGCCGTATCGCCGCAGGCTTCGCTTGAGTCATTTTTCGCACTGACAGATTTTGTCTACGGGTTCGATGTTCAGAATAAGGCGGATATCGAGATGACCGTGTTAGGCGTGGCGGATAATGATCTTGGGATAACATATCAGGGAAATGATACTATAGCGCATCTTATGGAACTGTATCATAAAACAACCATGCTTAAGGGATATAATTTTATACTGAAACTGGGGTTCTCCGTTTTGATCGTGATAAGCGTTATCCTTGCATGCTGCCGGCTTAATTCATGGGCAGACTGGAAGAGGATATTTCTGGCGTTTCCCATTCTTGCTTATGACTTTGGGACCATGCTTTTATTAAGCGGCCACGACGCCAGGTTTTTCTTTATGAGTTTTCTTATATGTCCGCTGACGGTGATCATGATTTTGGATAACAGAGGTAATATGGTATAATTGAGTCTTAAAGAACATACGAACAGACTCATTTTTTTCCATGAAGATCAGGTAATGAACAAGCTTGGTGCAAATAAAAGAAATGCCATAGGAGAGAAGATATATCTTGCTTATTTTGTACTGATGACCGGAGCCAGAGCCTTCGGCATGTATGAAGGTACGCTGCAGTACGCCATCGTCCTCCTTGCAGGCTTTTTTCTTTTTGCTGCCAAGATGGTCATGACAAGACATCTTCTTATCGAGTATGTCGTGGCAGCCGCTTTAATGCTTGCAGCGGGGATAGTGTATCTGCATACCGGAGAAAAAGGTCTTATAGTCTGTTTTATGACAGTTCTTGGCATGAAATGCGTAGACAGGATTAAGACGATCAGGTGCGGACTTATCACGGCTTCTGCGTGCATTACCTTCAGGATCCTTACGGGAGTGACAGGACTTATCCCGGAGAAATATTATCCGCAGGTTCGTGAGGGAGTCGGGCTGATGTTTCGGCATGCCCTTGGATATGCGCATCCCAATACCCTGCATATGAATGTATTTATGCTGGGAACGCTTATCATGTATTCATTCACGATGTGGATCAAAACAGTTGATGAAGACAGGCTTTCGTCAAAATGCAAAGTAATATCGCTGTGTATAGTATCAGTTCTTGTGTTCGTGTTTAACCTGTATGTATTTCAGTATTCCGGAAGCCGTACGGGAGTGCTCGCGACTGGCGTATACCTGTTGGTCAATATTTGGTTTTATATTCGAAGCGCCCCCGGTATACCTGAAAAGATAGCATGCTTTGCGGCATATCCTACAGTATGCTTTATAGCGATCGTACTTCCGCATATACTACCTGAGTCTATATTTGATCTGATCGACCGAACGGTTTTTACAACCAGATTTACGATAGGCAACTATTTCTGGAGTAACAACAAGCTTTCGTTGTGGGGGATAAGACTTAATAATCCGGTCCCAGGGTACAGGACATACGGCATTGATATGGCCCATCTGTATCTGTTCTTGCAGTTGGGCATCATAGCATTTGCACTTATAAGTATCCTTACGTTGGGATTTGTATATGTTGCGTTGAACAGAAAATATATGACGGAACTTGCATTGCTCTTAGGTGTCCTTTGCGCCGGTATATGGGAGCCGTTTTTATATAATCTGGGCTTTAAAAATATGTCCTATGTATTTATGGGTGCGCTTCTGTATGATCTTATAGCCAAAATGACGGGTCAGCCTGTGTTTTCTGAGTCCGGCGCCGGGAGAAAAGACGCCGACAGTGGGAACCGAAGATCCGGGGATGCCGCACATTCACGTATAACGGGATTTGCACAGAGTTTTTTTGTGCCGAAGAATCTTGCCCTGACAGCAGCGTTATGTGCTGTTATTGGCGGAGTCGTAGCTGTATCGTATCTTGCCCTGACTCCAGTGCCTTCCGCGCTATATGCTGACAGATCAGAAGATGAGGCAGGGGAAGGTTTTGGAATGGATGAGATATATCTGACCGAAGCGGATGTAACGGCTATTAAGGAAGCGGGAGATCTGGTGGTAGGATATACGGATGTAAGTAAGCCCATGTATGAATATGACGAACAGATCGCTCACATGGAATACCATAAGAAGATCTTAAGTGTTGGTGTATGGACCGGAATCATGTGTGTGGCCCCTGTCAGCCTTATAGGATATAAACTGCGTAATAAGAGAACGGTAAGCTGATGAAGAAGCGTTTTATTTCATTCCAGGTGATAAGAGCCCTGGCTTTGATAAGCATATATGTATATCATCAGACCGTGGCTGATGAGATCTTTTCCAGGTGGGGAGTCTGCTGCTTTTTCATCCTGAGCGGTTTTTTAAATGCGTACCATGGTTATGGACGGGATATGGATACGGGATTTAAGGGAGCGGCGGCCTTTGGTATCGGTAAGATCAGGAAGATATATCCTCTTCACGTTACCATGCTGGTATTTGCATTTGCGCAGTACATCGTGGGTCATATCGGTGATCTTTTATCAGAACCGGGTCATTTTTCGACTGTACACGGTATAAGGTTTGCGTTGAACCTTTCACTCATATCCGACTGGATACCTCATATTCCGGCTATCGAACAGATAAATGGTGAATACAACATCGTCACATGGTTTTTATCAGCGATTTTGTTATTCTATATGCTGACTCCGGCACTCATCAGTCTGATGCATCGTATATATGATGTTCCGCATGAAAATGAACCACATAACCGGAGTATTATCAGAAATCCATATACGGTTTGTGTGCTGATATATGCTTATGTCGTTCTGATCAACGCAGTCTTCATCATAGTCTGGGGGAAAGACCTGTCCTTCTGGCATATATATGAATCGCCGCTTTCCCGCATCGGAGACTATCTTATCGGAATGCAGCTGGGAGTGGCATTTTATCATCATATGAACCGGGAAGCGTTGACAGCCGGTCCTGATAACGGCAAGACCGCTAAGACAAAGAACGCACAGGGAACGATCCTTCTGTTTATAGCGTTGGCGCTTAATCTGGGATTTATCCTTGTGGCATTATGTGATAGTTTTAAAGATTATAAATATCTTGTTTCGAGCGGATTTTATTATACGATACCGGTAGCGATGCTCATCATGTACGCAGCTCTTACGGAGGAGAGTACCGGCAGGGCGATCCATGATTCGTTTGTCGGAAGGTTATTTGAATGGCTTGGTGATATGTCGCCATATATCTTTCTGATACATTATCCTGTTATTACAGGGGTTCATGGCGTGTATAAACGCCTCGGAAGTGTTAATATATATATTTGGAGTGTCTTGTCGCTTATCATTACGATTGTTGCGGCAGTAATGTGGAAAAACATGTCGCGCAGGCATGACAGAACAAAGATTTCAAATGACTGATCACATGTGATCCTGGAGAGAATACGGTATGGGATTGATCTGTATACTGGTTTTGGCAATAGCGCTGGCAGTGATGTTTAGCAAAAAGATTGAGGAGACGCTTGCACCGGCTTTTTTGATCATAATGGGAGTTATGTATGTTCCGGCTTTGTGGATCAAATTAACAGGCGGATATATACTGGCGCTTATCATCTGCGGGGCTTCGCTTTTATTTGTAATATACAGGTATGTTACGGGACACATAAGGCTTAAGGATCATTTGTTTACGCAGGGCGGGCTTGCTCTTTTGATCTATATCGTGTTTTTTGCATACTATTCATTCCACAGAGATTTTTCACACCCGGATGAGCTGTATTGCTGGGGCCTTATGGCCAAAAACATGTATTATTATGATACACTGTTCAGTCCGCTTTCTACCGCGCTGTCCTCTGACCAGCCGCCTATCCTGCCGCTTCTTAATGTGTTCTTTGCAAGATCTGTAGGGTCCTTCAGTGACAGCACCTGCTATTTTATCCAGAATATGTTCACCATTTCATTGTTCATACCTGTGTTTGCGAAGGAACGCGCGAAATTTGAGCCTGCAAGGTTTTTTATCATACTGCTCATGCTTCCGTCGTTCCTGGTCCTGTCAGGGCTTGAAGCATTCTGGCTGATCCTGGGTGATATGGTGCTGGCGGCGCTGGTTTGCTATTGTCTGATATGTACTGTCAGACTTGCACAGACGCAGGAGAAGTTTTATCTTGGGGCGATGATCCTGGCACTGATGAGTATGTGCCTGACCAAGAGACTTGGTCCGGTATTTGCTTCCATGTGTGTGTTTATCGCCGTACCTGTTCTGATCAGGCGCTCTGCCACTTATATCAGGGAACTTGCGATCATGATGGCAGCTATCGCAATCGCAACTTTTTCATGGTTTGGAATAAACGTTTATGATGTGGTTCCGTTTGCCGCGCTTGCAGGCGGACTGATCCTGTATTATATTCTGACGGTTATCCGGGATGTTGATGAAAGATACAAAAATGTGCTGATCACAGGATCGGTCCTGGTAGTGGCCGGCGCGGTGTTCGGATATATGATCCTGATACTCGGCAAGGATTCATATTCTTATGCCGTTATGGCAAGGTTTATGGAGGACCTGTTTGGGATCGGAACGGAAGAGGGATTTATTTCACTTTCTTATGGGTTTTATATGATCATTGCCTTTACGATGGCAGCAGTTATCAGATATGCCGGCGCTAAGGGACATATCATGGAAAAAGACAGTAGGGTGGATATTTCCGACATGTTTATGTGGCTTGGATTTGCGATGATAGTCTATGCATTGTTCATGCTGACCATGCATATATGGCAGATAGGTCCCATGAACAATAATCTTGAGGGGATCATACCGAGATATCTTATTCCTTGGGAGATACCGGTGGTATTTCTGATATTTTATACATTGTTTGTTATGCGCGATGATGCAGGCCTGATCAGCCTGGTCATCGCATTTACGGTGCTATTGTGCATATCCGATTCGCGTGAACTTTACAGGCAGCTTTTTGCAAAACATCAATGCGTCGGTTATAATGCATTGTCTGATGCCGGTATCGAACTGACTTCGGATGATATGGTGTATTTTATTGATGAGGATAATTATTTTACGTATTCCGACAGGGAGTTTTTCTACCGCATGTGGCCTGCCAAAACCAACTTTATCGATCAGATATTCATGGGTAATGCAGGCAGGGTAGAGTTTAGTGCAGGAGAACTTGAGCAGATGGTGGCAAGCGATCAGTATCTTGGGATACCGTATAATTATCTATACCTGCAGACTATCGATGATGATTTCGCAGACAGATACGGCGAATTGTTTGAAGATCCTGCGGATATTGCGGAGGGGCACGCATACTATGTCATATTAAACGGCAATGGGGCCAGATTCAGGCTGATCGCTGATCAGTAGAGGATATCGTAATGATGAAGAACAGGAAACTCATATTGCTGAATCTGTTTTGGTTTATTGTGATCGCCATTCTTTCATACAGGATGCCGATGTATAACGATGACTATCTTCACAGCACATCATTTGTCACCGGAGAGGATATCACCGGGATCGGTATGATAATTCCTTCGGTAGCGGAGTATTATAACATATGGGGCGGAAGGGTACTGTCAATGTTCCTGATCCAACTGATGCTGCTGCTTCCGAGATGGGTGTATGCGCTGTGTAACGGTTGCATTTATGTGGCTGTCATAAACGTCTCATATATGTATCTGCCTGTTGGATATAAAAACGGAGACAGTCAACGGGATCACAGATATGAATTAATCGCAGTCCTGTTTTTGATCATGTGGTTTTTTATGCCGGATTTTGCGGAGGTAGTCACATGGCTTACGGGGACGATAACATATTTGTGGTTTAATCTTTTTATTCTGATATTCGGTGCATTGTATTACATCGATTATTATGGTCATGATCCGGAGTCTAAGGCTCAGGTAACAGGTAAAAAACAGACGATCACTATGATAGCAAGGATACTGCTTTACGTGATCCTTGGCTTTATTGCAGGATTGTCTGCGGAAGCCAGCGCCTGCACGCTTGTTTTTGCGCTTATGCTTTACGTTATCGGTTCTATCAGATCGGGACGTCATATCACGATAGATAAATGGTGCGGCATCATTTCGTGTCTTACCGGATTCGCATTTCTTATGCTTGCCCCCGGAAACCGTGTCAGATCATCTATGGCAAGCTCTGAAGCGGAAGCCGGAGCGGGCTTTTTTACGTTGTATGCGCACCGGTTTGGGAGAGAAACCTTTTATCTGGTACTTTTCTTAAGCGTTGCGGCTGCGATAAGCATATCGCTCTATGCGATGACCGGACATAAAAAGACCGGTATAAAAGTTGTTGCCAAAGACATAAGCGCAGGATATGCGCCGTTTTTTGTGATGCTTTCCGTGGTAAGCGTATATGTGATGACATTTCCGAGCGGATTTGCCAACAGGATATTCCAGTTTCCACTCATAATGCTCGCAATAGCTGCAGGAAAGTCTCTGATGCAGATCCTGAATGAGTCTTCCATGCCGGATGAACGGCTTGATTCCGTTATGAAGGGCATCAGGATATTCATAGTTATCATGTTGTTTGCAGTTGTTGTTGAAATTGCTGCGGGCGTGCTTTTTTCCACGCAGTCAGGGACATTTTTCGACAGACAGATGCTGTATTATCATTACGATGATCCTGCGGTTGACGGATTGCTTCCCGGAAACGGGATCATCTCACAGAATTAGTACAGAATGAAGCAGAAGTCACTTGGAACAAACGCCGTACTAAATGCGCTGCGAAGTATCATAGCGGTTTTGTTTCCGTTGATCACATACCCCTACGCCGCACGTGTGATGGGCGTAGACAACATGGGACGCATCGGATATGTTGCGTCCTATATAGAGTATTTCACACTTTTTGCCGTATTCGGGGTATCTGATTATGCGGTCAGAGAGTGTGCGGCGGTAAGGGATGACAGGGACAAAGCGCAGCAGAAGGCGAGGCTTTTCTGGAGTTTTAATATCTGTACTACGATAATCTCACTGATGCTTATGGGTATCCTGATCCTGGTTTATTATAAGCTCAGATCTTATTCTGATATTTTCCTGGTTCAGAGTTTAAGCATTATATTTACTACTCTTGGCGCTGAATGGCTTCTTGTTGTCTATGAAGATTACGGGTATGTGACGATTAGGGGTATTGTTATCAATATCGTAAATATGGTGCTTCTGTTTACGCTTGTAAGAACCCCTGATGATTATCTGCTGTATGCATTCTTAAATGTTTCTACGGTTGTTTTTTCCGGATTCTTAAATCTATTTTATATCCGTAAATATGTGAGGCTTAAACCGGCTTTTTCAAGAGAGATGTTTAAGATAGTCCCCGCATTGATGCCATTCTTCATTAATGCGTTAAGCATTGCGGTATATGTGGGAGCGGATACGGTGATACTGGGGATCCTTAAGGGCGATCACTACGTGGGCATATATAGCGTAGCAGTCAAGATATATACGATAGTTAAGAGCGTATTTATCGCCATTTTCTCCGTGACCTTAAGCAGGCTTTCAATGCACGTCGCCAAAGGTGAGATGAAGGAGTTTAAAGACATACTTTCGGGTGTTATTTCAGTCTTTATATTATTGGGATTCCCGGCGATGACGGGGCTTATTCTGTATGCAAGACCCATCGCGCTTATAGTTGGCGGTTCAGAATATGAAGAATCCATGTATTCGCTTATGCTGCTTGCAGTTGCGCTTGTGTTCGCGATATTCGGCGGAATTGTGACCAACTGTATCAATGTTCCCCTAGGATATGAGAAGGTAAACAGCCGTGCAACAATGGTTGCGGCGATCGAGAATACCGTGCTTAATATCCCTGTTATATATCTGTGGTGCGAGAAGGGCGCAGCTTTCACTACTGTGCTGGCTGAATGTACCGTGCTGGTAATATGTGTTGTTAATCTGACACGCAAACATGTTGATCTGAAAGGTATCATCAATCGCACAGATATCAGAGATATGGCCTGCGGCGTTGGTGCCGTCATCGTGTCTTGTGTTGTGATCATGAAGCTGACCGGCGATCAGATACTAAGGGCAGTAACAGGTATACCGGTATCCGTGATCCTGTATTTCGGGACGCTTGTTCTGTTGAAGAATCATATCATCATGACCGGGATCAACAGGATAACAAAACATAAAAACGGATAAATAGAGAGAGAATGTGGTATAATCGTGCATAGGAATCCATCCATGGATTCCTGAACATGCACATTTTCATCCATGAAAACCGAGTCTGGAAGTACATCCGTGTACTTCCGGACAGACTCATTTTCATCCATGAAAATACGAGCATAGGAATCCAAGATTAGGAGGATATTTAAAAATGCGTAAAACAAGAGCACTGGTAACGGGAGGAGCGGGTTTCCTCGGATCACATCTGTGTGACAGACTCATAAAGGACGGATACGACGTTATCTGTGTTGATAATCTGTTTACAGGCAGCAAGGATAATATCAGACATCTTCTGGGTAATCCCTATTTTGAATTCATAAGGCATGACGTGATCCAGCCGATATTTGTTGAATGCGATCAGATATTCAATCTGGCGTGTCCGGCTTCGCCCTTATGGTATCAGAAGGATCCCATATATACGACCAAGACTTCAATGTACGGAGCATTTAACGCTCTGGGACTTGCCAAAAGAACCGGCGCCCGGATCTTACAGGCATCTACATCAGAGGTATATGGCGATCCTGAGTGCAATCCGCAGACCGAGGATTACAGAGGCTGTGTCAATACGATAGGCATCAGATCCTGTTATGATGAAGGAAAACGCGTTGCCGAGACGCTGTTTTTCGATTATCACAGAAAGCATAACGTTGATATCAAGGTTATGAGGATCTTCAACACCTATGGCCCGAGAATGGATATCGGCGACGGAAGAGTGGTTTCGAATTTCATAGTTCAGGCGCTTAATGGCGAGGATATAACGATTTACGGAGAAGGATCACAGACCAGAAGCTTCTGCTACGTGGATGACCTTATCGAGGGTATGGTCAGGTTGATGAACAGCAGGGACGGATTTACGGGTCCTGTTAATATAGGCAATCCGGGAGAGTTCACGATCAAACAACTGGCAGAGATCGTGATAGAGCTTACCGGATCGAAATCCAAACTCGTATACAGAGATCTTCCTCAGGACGATCCTACCCAGAGGAGGCCTGACATAACACTTGCAAAGAAAGAACTTGACTGGGAACCGACAATACAGCTTAGGGAAGGTCTTGAGAAGACGATTGAGTATTTCAGGGAAGTGATATAGATCTTATGAAGGTGATTACGCTTCTGACCGGTGGCGATATAGGAGGAATAGAATCACTGTGTGTTGATTACGGACGTTACTCAAAGCATGATAACCTTATGCTCATGCTTTGGGAAGGCGGCCCGATAGCAGACCGGATGATGGAGCTCGGTATAAGGGTTAAGGTCTTAAACACATCCAGAAGAAATGTTATTAAGACTGTAAGCGCCGTAATGAAGGTGATAGAAGAAGAGAAGGCGGATGTGCTTATAGCCCAGCATGAGGCGTCCATGTCTCACTTATGCCTTATGAGAGCCAAAAAGGTATTCCCGCATATCCACACCATAGCCTACGCCCAGCTAAACGCCGTCGATATGATAAGAGCTGATGAGAAGAAGAGGCTCTGGCTTCGCAAGGCGGTTTTGGGCAGATCTCTAAAAAAAGCAGACCGGGTGGTGGCAATCTCCCAGTCTGTGAAGAAGAGTCTTATCGAGATAATGGGCACTCCGGAAGACAGCATCGACATTATATATAACGGATCAGACCAAAGATCTTTTCCATATCATGTCAGAGAATATAACGGTGAAAAATGCGAGCTTATATATGTTGGAAGACTGATAGTCGAAAAGGGAGTTCAGGTAACGATCAAAGCGTTATCGGAAGTCGCTGATAAAAGCAGATTCCGGTTAAGGATAGCGGGCGACGGAGACTATCGCCGGGAACTTGAAGACCTGACGAAGGATCTTAATTTAAGTGATACAGTGGAATTCTTAGGAAGCAGAACGGATGTCCCCGAACTGCTGAATTCGGCGGAAGTATTCATACATATGCCCATCTGGGCAGAGGGATTCGGGATAGCGGTTACTGAAGCAATGTCTACGGGCTGCATATGTATATGCGCCGATAACGGGGCGATGCCCGAACTTATCACGGACTCAGAGGACGGATTTCTCGTAGGCAAAGAAGATCATTCGGCTCTTGCCCGTAGACTTGAATATGTCAGCTCGCTCTCAAAAGAGGATAAGATAAAACTGTCAAAGACCGCACATGAAAAATCCAAAGTATTTTCGATAGACAGATTCGTCCGGGATCTGGATGGACTGGTATCTGAGCTTGCGGGAGAATGAGCATGGACAGACTTGCCATTATCATCTTGAATTACAACTCCTATGAAGATACTGTGCGCTGTGTTGACAGGCTTGTATCATATAAGGAGGATTACCGGATCGTCGTGGTCGATAATAATTCTCCGGACGGATCAGGCAGGAAGTTACAGGCAAGATACGATGGAACGCCGAACACTGACGTTATATTATCTGATTGTAACGGAGGATACGGAGCCGGCAACAATATCGGTATCAGATTTGCGGACGAACGATTTCATGCGGATACTGTCGCAATTATCAATCCCGACGTGGATATCCCGACGTCTGCTGTCTTAAAGACTTTATATGACAAACTTAATTCAAATGAGAGATATGGGATCATTGGAGCCTGTCTTACATTCAGGGACGGAAGTTTTAATCTGAATCATTCAGCATGGAATATCCCGACACCCGGCCAGATAGCCGAAAAGCAGTCGCTGTTTACAAGAAGATACAAGATCAGATTCATAGAGGAAATCTTAGAGCCCGGAGTGTTGAAGACCGAATGTATAGTAGGATGTTTTTTTATGGTCAGGATGGCCGTAATGAAACAGATAGGGCTTTTTGATGAGAATATGTTTATGTTTAATGAGGAGGACGCTATAGGTATCAGATGCCGCGATGCAGGTTACCTTGCGGTATTGATGCCGGATCAGCATTATTATCACGATCATCATACTCCTTCTAAGGAGGGGATGACGTTCTCTTCCAAGGTACATGACACCGCCGACTCATATGTGACAGCGAAGTATTTGTGCAGAAAGTATTACAATGGAAAAGGACTTGTCAGACTGTGGATCGTTGAGGTGATAAATCGCATGTATCTGGCGCTTGCATATTTCAAATACAAAATCACCGGTGTATAAGAGTGAATAAGAATAACTACGGAAACTATCCTAAAAAAAGAGTGTTAGCTGCAGATATCATCGCAATGATAGTATCATTTCTGATCGCGCTTCTTGTGCGCTATCAGGAAAGGTTCTGGGCGCATGTATTCTATGATCTGTATGTCCTGATCCTTATCTTTATCCTTCTCATTCAGATCATTATTTTTCTGGGCATCGATATCAGAAGGAAGTCCATATACGAAATGGATCCTCTGGAGAATATTATTGCAGTCATAAGAGACAAAACGCTTATAATGGCCCTGCTGGTCCTTTTTCTGTATGTTACGAAGAGAGGGGAAGAGACTTCGCGCTTTGTCATCGGCGTGATCTACGCCCTTAGTATCATCATAGATCTGGCTGTTCGGATGATCCTCAAAAAATCTTATTATAAATCCCATCCGACAACAGAGATTTCGCATATACCCCAGATCAGCTATCCTTATCCGGATGAAGATAAGCTTCGTCTTATGGTGACACAGGACGGTTGCAGTGAGATGCTTATCCATCAGGGAGAGGCTTCCGTGCAGGAATATGAGGACATGCTTAAACTGGTTGCGTCCATGGGTATCAGAACATACGCAGGATTAAAGATCCCGGGTTACAGCGTAAGAAGCGGTATAGCATGCGACAGGAATGGATATACCTGTATTCCCGTTGCGATAAGACAGGAAAAATTTTGCGTGTTTGGTGTGGAATACGCAGTATCAAGGATAGAAGAAGCTGTTCTCCATGTGATCAGACATATCAGCGAACTGTCCGGACAGTATATATGTTTCTCTAATACTCACACGCTTGTAATGGCAAGAGAAGATGATGAGTACCGCGGCGTACTGAACGGATCAGCGTTAACATTTGCGGATGGCAATCCTATAGCCAGGCTTCAGGCCAAGTCCGGACTGACAGGAGTAGAGCGTGTTGCAGGTCCTGATTTTATGGCGAACATGTTCAGGGATACAGCCGATGGATCTTTAAGCCATTTCTTTTACGGATCATCCCCCGAGACCGTTGAAGCTCTTGAACGTAAACTCAGGGAAAAATATCCGAATATAAATATTCGGGGAATGTATTCCCCACCATTCAGAGAGCTGACCCCCGAAGAAGATGATGCAGACATTGCCCGTATAAATGAATCAGGCGCGGATATCATATGGATAGGACTCGGCGCCCCCAAACAGGAAAAATGGATGGCAGCGCATAAGGACCGGATCAGGGGTGTCATGATGGGTGTCGGAGCAGGCTTTGATTTTCATGCAGGAACCATCAAACGTGCACCTGTATGGGTTCAGAAGATAGGTATGGAATGGCTTTACAGGCTGTTCCAGGATCCGGGGAGACTGTTCAAGAGATATGTGATCACCAACTTCAAATTCTACTGGTACAGAGTACTGGAAACGTTAAGTGGTCCGCGGCGTACGAATAATGATGGATGATTTAAAAAAAGCGGGCAACTACATATTAGAGGTGTCCTGGGGATGTCCGTCAGATAAATATCCCCTTAACGGGCTCTTCCAGTTCGATCAGTGCAGGGCGCTTTACAGACGGGGTGAAAAAACCGTATTTCTTGCGCTTGACATGCGGTCATTTAAGAGATGGCGCAAGTGGGGGATAGTTCACTTTACGAAGGACCTGATCCCCGTGTATGAGTATAATTTTCCCTATGGGCCCATGTCGCCTCGTATAAAATACCGCATTCAGGACAGATGCTTTGTCAGGTCCATGGACAGGATATGCCGTGAACAGGGAATGCCGAAATGTGTGCATTTTCATGGCGTGATGGAAGCTATATCAGGTATGAAATGGTGCATTGAACATGATGTCCTTACAGTCATAACCGAGCATATAACTCCTGTAAAAGAGGGAGACGAAGTTCATAAGCGGATGACTGAGGCTTATGCACATGCAGACGCCATCATCTGTGTCAGCAGCAGACTGGCTTCAGACATAGAGAAGGTGTATGGCGCCCATACAGACGCGGTTATCCCCAATATAGTGGATCTGTCGCTATTTGAACTTGAATCTGCTGATGGTGATGCGTCAGAGGATACGGGGGCGGCCGCACAGCCAAAAGAAGAAGCCTTGCTGTCAGAAGAATTCAGATTCATATCTGCCGCAAGACTTCATCCCGGAAAAGGATTTGATACCCTTCTTAAGGCGTTTTCAGAGCTTTTATCAGAAATGAACGGATCTGATACTGGAGATGTTCGGTCATCAGCCTTATCCGGAAAAGACATACATCTTACCATAATGGGCGATGGTGAAGAGATGACAGTACTTAAAAGCGAGTGCGTTTCACTTGGTATAAACGACAGTGTATCTTTCACCGGAGCATATGTAAGAAAAGAATTTGCAGATGAGCTTTTAAGGTCTGACTGTTTCGTTCTGGCAAGTCAGTCGGAAACTTTCGGGATAGTATATGCGGAGGCCATGGCAGCAGGCGTTCCGGTGATCTCGACGAGATGCGGAGGCCCTGAAGATTTTATAGATGAGAACAGCGGCATTTTGGTACCTGTGGATGATGTGAGCGCCCTTAAGGAGGCCATGAAGAAGATGGTATCAGCTCCTGACGTATATGATGCAAGGAGCATCTCTTTAGCATGTAAAGAGCGATTTTCTCCGGAGAATGTGGCGGATCAGATAATTAGCGTAATAAACGGATGTGTCCGGCAACGTATATGAGTGGCGATAATGGTAAAGAAAAACTGAATAAGGGCAAAAGAGCTGCTTCTGTTGTCATGATAGGGCACAAATCCATCCCTTCAAGACAGGGAGGAATCGAAGTTGTTGTGGACCGGCTTTCCACGGAGCTTGTCAGGCGTGGATATGAGGTATGGGCCTATAACCGCAGTGATAAAACCAATCCGGATGATGGCGATGGAAAGCAAACAGCTGTATCCGGTATTGGTAAAAAGGCGGCGCGTACATATAACGGAGTGCATCTGTGTGATATTCCTGCACCGTCAAAAGCAGGTCTTAACGCCTTCGTATACGCCTGCCTTGCAACCATCAAGGCAACGCTGCAAGGCTTTGATATATATCATTTTCATGCGGAAGGTCCCTGTGTGATGCTATGGCTGCCTGCTCTTTTCAGAAGAAAGAGTCGTATAGTGGTGACGATCCACGGTCTTGACTGGCAGAGAGCCAAGTGGGGTATGCTTGCTTCACATATAATCCATAAGGGTGAGAAGCAGGCTGTAAAGCACGCAGATGAGATAATCGTTCTGTCTGAAAATGTTAAAAAGTATTTTAAAGACACCTATGGGCGGGAGACGGTATATATTCCTAACGGGACTGACAGACCGAAGATACTTCCGGCGCAGATGATCACCGACAGATATGGCTTGAAGGGAAAGGACTATATTCTTTTTGTGGCTCGTATCGTTCCGGAAAAAGGACTTCATTACCTGATCAAAGCATATAAAGCTGCAGGCTCTGACATGAAACTGGTCATAGCAGGAGGAAGCGGTCAGGCAGACGATTATATGCAGAGCATAAAAGAGATGATAAATGATGATGAGCGTATCATCATGACGGGATTTGTTGAGGGACAGCTCCTTGAAGAGCTGTATTCCAACGCCTATGTGTATGTCTGCCCGTCTGATGTGGAAGGAATGTCTCTGAGTCTGTTGGAGGCTGCGTCATACGGCAGCTGCTGTCTTATAAGTGATATTCCCGAGAATACTGAAGTTATGGGAGATAATTGTGTTAAGTTTAAGTCCGGTGACGTGCAGGATCTGACGGATAAGCTAATGAGACTGGTATCGGATGCAAATGCTGTCACATCTCTTGGAGTATCAACACGCGTATATATATGTGACAGATACAGTTGGGATAAAATGACGGATATGACGGAGAAAGTTTATAAGGGAGAATGAACTGGAATATGACTGACACATGCAGTAGATCACAGGATAATGGTCATTTAAAGGGCTGTAAATGTGATCCGAAAAGAATAGCAGGAATCGTTGTTTTGCTGATGGGAGTGATAACGATTTCCGTTTGCATATTTCAATATATGTATTTTCACAGAAACAGGGTTGTGCACTTAAGCGATTATCCGGAAATATCCGCTGATTGCGATATTAGCGATATCCATTGGAAGGATTCTGATTATGATTATATAACAGGGTATCTTTCAATTGATGGTGATGCTATTACTACATTTCCGGTCAAAATAATGTTTTACAATGATACAGATGATGTTGCATTTGCTCGTCCGGTCAAGCAGTCTAGCTTTATTGAGCCGGAAAGAGAACAAAGAAATGCTGATGAAAAAGATTTAAGAGACTTTATCTATCACGATCAGGAGTATATCGTAAATGCGGGTGAGGCGGCTGATAAGACAGAGTTTTATTGTCTGATAGAGAGAGACAATATCCTGAGGAACTATTTTAAGATAGGTTTTCTTATTGATACAGATGACGGAACAAAAATAGTAAAAACTGACCTGCTTTACAAATATCCGGATGCTGAGGAGTGATCATCCTATGTTTTCAAAGATTAAAGACAAAATAAAAAACAATAAGAACACTCAATATCTGATCGCGTATCTGGTAATAGTTACAGTTTTTCATATCTTTATGAGAGAGTATGATTCAGATACGGTAGCGTATTATTCCCGGGCATCCTGGGGAGAGGCAACTTTTGGTCCGGGTGCTTTGTTCAGACTGTTGAAATACCGTTACGAATCATGGACATCCAGAGTAGTATTGGAAGCACCGCTTTTTGTTATTACGCATGGTATGCACCAGATTGTATGGAGTGTGATCAATATAGCCATGCATGGCATTCTATATGCGGCTTTGAATGCTCTTACAGACCGCAAACACGGAAAACTGCTGTTTATTCTCCTCCTGCTTTATCCTATTTATGAGATGGGAACGGCAGGATGGATCACCTGCTATATCATTTACTGGTGGACACTGGCGCTTGCTGCTGTTTCTCTGCTTTCGTTGAAAGCAATGTATGAAGACAGGAAAGAAAGCGTGATATGGATGGTTATCTGTATTTTGTGTGAATTCTATGCAACTTCGCTTGAACAGTTTGCTGGATTGTATCTTGGTGTTCTGGTGCTGTTCACATTTTTGATGATAACAGATCATAAATTTAACCCGTTACGCATTGTCTTTACGGTGTTACAGTATGCTGTATGTATTGGGAATATAGTATTTGCGCTTACCGGCCCGGGAAACAGAACAAAGGAAGGTTTCAGCGCTTTTTACTGGTTTCCGGACTACAGCTCGCTTACTATCGTTGATAAGATAGTACTGGCTGTAAATACTACAATGAGTTTTCTGACGGAAAAATGCATACTTTGGTTTGTTTTATGCACTTTGATATTTGTACTGGTATATCAGAGGTATCAGAACGACAATGTAAAGGCATTGGTTGCATCATTTCCGGTTATGATAACACTTATCAGGACATTTATGACTACGGCAGGCCGGGCGTATTTCCCCGATTACATGTATGTATTTGACATTTATTCAGATGCGGCAAGGGTGGATGCGACGAATTATAACAGCCTGTCCGGATATTTCCCGTTTATACTGTACATGACTGTAGTAACGACACTGATATGCAGCCTGATATGGATCTGTGTTCCGGATAATACTGAAAACGGTAATGTGAAATCCACACGTGAAATGTGGGTCATATTATATATACTGATGCTGGGATTTGCGGTTAGAGGAGTTATGGGGTTTTCTCCGACAATATATGCTTCTACTCAGCGTACATTCATGGTAACGGAGTTTGTCTGGATATATCTTGTTCTGAGATTATATGAAGATAAAAAAGATATCATTAAAGCCATACCTGTCCGCACTGTAAATATCTGCAGACTGGTAATGGCCGGTATAGCCATACTGTCTGTTATCAATAACCTGTTGACTGTGACAAACAGGTATTATTACAGATGATCAGTAGCTTGAAATAATGATCAAATGGGAGATTTGAGTAGATGAAATTGATAATTCAGATACCATGTTACAATGAAGCCGAAACATTGAAAATCGCATTAGATGCTTTGCCTAAAAAAATAGAAGGCATTGATGAGATAGAGTATTTAATAATAAATGATGGAAGCAGTGATGATACCATGAAAATTGCTAAGGAATGGGGAGTTCACCATATCGTCAGTTTTTCATCAAATAAAGGTTTGGCAAAAGGTTTCATGGCAGGATTGGATGGTTGTCTGAGTCATGGGGCTGATATTATTGTTAATACAGATGCAGATAATCAGTATTGTGCAGATGACATACCTAAATTGATATCTCCGATACTGGAGGGAAAAGCGGATATAGTTATAGGAGCCCGTCCCATAGATGACACGGAACATTTTTCATGGATAAAAAAGAGACTTCAGCATTTTGGCAGCTGGGTTGTCAGAAAAGCATCTAATACAGATATTCCGGATGCCCCCAGTGGATTCAGAGCATATTCGAGAGATGCTGCGATGCGTATGAATGTGGTAAATGATTATACATATACATTGGAAACCATTATTCAGGCAGGACGTGAGAAAATAACGATGGTATGGGTTCCCATCAGAACTAATCCTGAACTTCGCTCGAGCAGATTGTTTAAAAGCATGTCAGCGTACGTAAAAAAGAGTGTGATTACGATATTACGCGCATATATGATGTATCAGCCGTTGAGATTTTTTATCGGAATATCTGTTTCTCCTGTACTGATTGGCTTGGCAATAGGAATCCGCTTTTTAGTATTGTTTTTTATTGGTAATGGAAGTGGACACAACCAGTCTCTTATTTTGGCTTGTACGCTTATAATTCTCGGATTTTTGACGTTTATGATCGGATTGCTGGCTGATCTGATCGCTGCGAACCGAAAGATACTTCAGGATACACAGTATCATATCAGAAGGATTGAATATGAAAAAGAAAGACAAGACAGTGATCCTCCAACGGATAGGTAATGTACTCACTATTGCTGCAGTGATCTTTTTGATACGATATGTATGCAGACTACAGATTGACTGGTCATTGTTTATCAGCGGAAGGCTGTTATTACCGGTTATACTGTGCTTAATAGTGTATATTCTTGCAATTACATTTCTTGGTTCAGCGTGGTGTATGATATTAGAATGCACGTCTTCCATGAAGGTTAGATTTCGAATGGGAGTTCCGGTATATCTGAAGGCCAATATGGGGAAATATATTCCCGGAAATGTTTTTCATTATGTAGAGAGGAATCTTTTTGCGGCAAGAATAGGAATAGGGCAGGCTCAGGTCGCAATTAGCTCGGTTATTGAGATCATTGGGCAGTTATTAAGTGCGTTGCTCTTATCACTTCTTTTTCTTCGAGGCAGAATCAGTTCGGCCATAACCTTCATTTCATCGAAATGCACTTCAATTGTGCTTTTAATAGTAGCGGCAGTGATATTAATCATTGCAGTTATTGGTATTATTTTTTCTAAAAGAGCCAACATCGAAGGTATTTTGATGACAATGAAGAATGTGCATAACAGACCATTGTATCTGCTGACTTTTTGTATATATATACTGACACACCTGCTTTTGTCCGCCAGTGTTGCCCTGTTAGTCTACTCTGTAATAGACAACCACATGGGATATAACGGGGGGCAGGTTATGGGTGCATATATAGCAGGCTGGACTGCCGGGTTTGTTGTGCCGGGAGCACCGGGAGGGATTGGTGTACGTGAACTTGTTATAACTATGCTATTAAGTGGAACACCATATGAGAAATCTATAGTTCCGGCGGTATTGATACACAGATTTGTTTCTGTTGTGGGCGATTTGATAGCGTATGTGATTTCTGTATTATATATGCGTCTTAAATTCGATAAAGAGGAAAAGTAGATGGCAATAATAGTCTTGAAAATCCTGATAAAGGCTCTTATACCTTTGTTATATTGTCTGATAGTGGGAGGAGCATGTTCTCAGGTTCTTCACAGATCATTCCTGGTGTCGATCGCTCCGGCTTTTTTTGTCCAGATCATTATCATGATGATAACAGGAATGGCTTTTCATAGTGTTTTTTTGGGGGCGGGAATTCTCACGGTATTATCTGCTGTAATAGTTACTTTGAAAATCATATATAACCCGGAAATACATTCGATAAATGATCGCAGTAGCATGAAAACGGCTATTGGGCGAATATATCCGATGGGAGAACTGATTGCTTTTATTGCAGTTTATCTTGCTGTTTGGATTCTGAATTATGATAAATATTTATCTTTTTGGGATGAATTTAGCCACTGGGGAATGTTTGTTAAGGAAACGTTCAGACTTGATGACCTTTTTTGTTGCTCGCCACTGGATATACCTCACAAAGACTATCTTCCTGCTTCTACTCTTTTTGAAGCCTGGTGGTGTAAGATGATGTTGGGCTGCAGCGATGATAATATGTACAGAGGAATACAGATATTACAACTTTCAACAATATTGCCGGCTGTGTATTATTCGACTAATGACAGTAAAATCAAGGGGGATTTAGCGCATAAGGGAAGAATTAAAAAGTTTGTAAGCATGTTTTGGAGAGGATTGCTGTTGTTAAGTATTCCTATCATATTACCGGAACCTTTTTATCACACGATAATTGCCGATCTTATTCTGGGAGTGTTGATTTTCTATTCTATGTGGATCATCATAACACAACCTGATGATTGGAGTACTGTGATCATTCTTTTATTGACATTATGTGTGCTCTCAACAGTTAAAGTTACTGCGATTCCATTTGTTCCCATGATCATAGTTTTTTATCTGGTATATAATAAAAAACTGGGGTTGATACAGGTGGGACGATGTTTGTTGTTGCTTTCTGTCCCGGTTATTCTTTGGAAATCCGTAAATACATTCACTTTTAGAATGCTGGAAAAGGTGGATAGTGATTTATTTCTCGGACAAAGCTACAAAAATGTTAGTATAAATAAAGCCTGGTCTTATTTATTTCACACACGGGGCGACGATATACAGTTGAAATTTGATAAGATCTATTTTGATGGATTACTGAAAAGACCTCTTGTTGGCGATATGTCATACATTGTTGCCATTATATTCATGACTGTGATATTGATTGTTGCATCATGTACTATAATATCAGATCTTGAGATAAGAAGACAATTCAGACTGATATCGTTATGGATCATTCTGGCAGGGTTTGCCTACGCAGTGTTAATGTATCTGGCGTATATGATGACTTTCGATCATGAATATGCCCTGGGGTTACCCAGTTTTGACAGATATATGTCGTCTTTTGTGATAGCTGTCTACCTTTTAGGGCCCTCGGCATTGCTTAATAATTGCCGCATTGATGGATATAAGAATTCCGTTATGCTCATATGTGAATTGATTATTATCATTACAGCTGTCAGATACAATCGGATCGATCAGCTATTTCCGGGAAATATGTCTTTGGGAAACCTGGGGTATGTGGCTGCTGATGAACTCAGATGCACATATGATTTTATGCTTATTGACTATGGGGTTCAAAAGGGGGATTCTGTATATATTGTTACCAGAGGGAATACAACCGAAGATATTACTTACATTGCATATTATGTTCATCCTACTGTTTGTACCGGAGCAAGTCCTGGGCCAGATCTGGATGAGTTGGATACGCATAGTTGGAATATGACTATTAATGAGTTTGTCGATGAGGTGTCCGAATCAGAATACTTGTATTTACGTTATATAGATGATGCGTTTATCAGACAGTATGAGGGGGCATTTGTTCATCCGGAGACAATTCAGGAGTACTCTATATACAAAATAAGCACTGTCGATGGCAGAATTGATAATACACTGGTGTATAGATGAGATTGACCGAGCACAATATAGGAACAGAGAAATCGATGAAGATCCTGATAGTCAACAAATTCCTCCATCCAAACGGCGGATCGGAGACATATATTTTTGAAATAGGTAAATGCCTTAAGTCCATGGGACATGAGGTGGAGTATTTCGGGATGGAGCATGAAGGCCGGATAGTCGGTAATCATGCGGAAATCTATACGAAGGATATGGATTTTCACAGCTCGGGTTTGAAGGGAAAACTGTCCAAACTTACGTATCCCTTTAAGATAATCCGCTCGCGGGAAGCGTATTCCAAGATGAGATCTGTGCTTAACGCTTTTCATCCCGATGTGGTGCATTTTAATAACATAAATTTCCAGCTTACACCGGCAGTCATAGAGGCGGTTGCGGATCATGATATTAAGAACCGTACGGAAACCAAAATGGTTTATACAGCCCATGACGCGCAGTGGGTATGTCCGAACCATCTTCTTACAAAACCTGACGGAAAGACGTGTTTTGAGTGTAAGGGCTGCCGTTATATTAACTGCGTAAAACATAAGTGTATTCACGGAAGTCTCGTAAGGAGTCTGTTGGGGGCAGTTGAAGCAAAGTACTACCATGTAAGAAAGACGTATGATCTGATAGACTGTATCATTGCACCCAGTAAATATATCGGTGATATACTTGAATCAGATCCTGTACTTAACGGAAAGGTAAAGGTGCTTCATAACTTCATAGTCGATAAGGAAGATGAAGACGGCGCCCCTTCCCGAACTGATGTACAGACTACCGGCGTGAAAGCAGAGTCGGGCAGAAAATACGCCCTGTTTTTCGGAAGGTATTCAACGGATAAAGGGATCGGCACGCTTCTTGAATGCATAAAGAGGCTGCCTGATATAGATTTTATTTTCGCAGGATCAGGACCATTGGAAAGCGATATCAATGCTGTTGATAATATAGAAAACAGGGGATTCACCAGAGGAAAAGCGCTTAAGGACCTGATATCCGGAGCAGTGTTTACCGTATTCCCGCCGGAAGAACCCGAGAACTGTCCTTTTACTGTTATGGAATCCATATCGTACGGAACACCGGTGATAGGTTCTGATCTGGGTGGCACCTCAGAGCTCATTACGGACGGAATAAACGGCATACTGTTTAAGGCAGGGGACGCCGATGCATTGACCGGTCATATTCGCAGACTGTGGGACGATGAGGCGTTTTGTAATACGCTGACTCAGGGCTGCGAGCAGACACATTTTATGAACATAAGCGAGTATTGCGAAGAACTTATAAATGCTTACACGCATTGATACGGAGGAGGAAGAAAAATGAAGATATTAGCAGTAGGAGCACATCTGGACGATATTGAGATTGCAGTTGGTGGTACGCTTGCCAAAGCAATAGAAAACGGACATGAGGTCAAGACCCTTATCATGAGCAAATCCGGCTATACCAACAAAGACGGCGAGGTACAAAGATCGGATGATGATGCAGTAGCAGAAGGGACAAAAGCGTTACAGACATTAGGGGTCACGGATATAGAGATACTGGATTTCCCCACCAAGGATATTCCTTTTGAATCTGATGTTGTTACGGCCATAGACTGCTGCATCAGTGATTACGGACCGGACATCATATTCACCCATCATCCGTTTGATACTCACCAGGCTCATGTCGGCGTAAGCAATGCGACTATAGCGGCGGCAAGAAGGAAAAATACTGTATTCTTCTATGAACCCATATCTCCTTCGGGCAGATCTTATGTGGCGTTCAGACCCCAGTTGTATGTTGAGATAAGTTCAACGATTGATAAGAAGATCGCATCGCTTCGCGAGCATAAGACAGAGTATAATAAGTTCGGCAAGGAAGACTGGATCGAGGGTGTTCATGCAAGATGTGGCTTCAGAGGCTATGAGATAGGCAAGAAGTATGCGGAAGCCTTTGAAATCTTAAGGATCGAGATGGATTTCGGATCGGATATATTCTGACAGATCGTTGGTTAAAGGTGATCGGAGGATCATGGATTACAGTAAAGAACTGATAGAAAAACTGGAAAAAGAATACGGATCGCCTCTGTATGTTTTTGATGAAGCGGGGTTTCTTGATAATTACTCCCGCTTTGAGTCTGTATTCAAAAACTGCTATGAGAAATATAACATTTCCTATTCTTTCAAGACCAATTACACGCCGTATATATGTGATCTGATCAGGAGTCTGGGAGGATATGCCGAGGTTGTATCCGAAATGGAATATGATCTGGCTGTAAGAGTCGGATTTTCACCTGAGCGGATCATATTTAACGGACCGGACAAGATAGAAGAGAGTAAGAAAGCGCTTAAGTCAGGCAGCATGGTAAATGCCGACAGCATAGAAGAAGTTCGTTCGATCCTTGAGATGGCTTCTCAGGACCCGGTCAGAATGTACAGATTTGGGATCAGGATCAATCCTGCTATAGGACAGAACTTCGTATCCAGATTCGGTATGGATGAAGCTGACGTAGATAAGGCGTTTTCACTGACTGAGAAGGTCTCAAATGCATGCATAAACGGACTTCATTGTCACATCAGCAGATGCAGGAATATTGAAGCCTGGGAGAGCAGGACGAAATTCATGCTTGATACCGCAGACAGATATTATGAACAGGCACCTGAATACATAGACTTAGGAAGCGGAATGTTCGGCGATATGGACCCGTTTCTTGCCTCTCAGTTTGACAATATTCCGTCTTATGAAGATTATGCCAAAGCAACCGCGGTAATGATAGCAGCGCATTACGCAGATGTTTCAGATGAGCATAAGCCCGTATTGTTTACCGAACCCGGGACAACTCTTATCAATAAATATGTATCGCTTATCGCTACAGTAGACGCGATAAAGACTATCCGCGGGAAAGCTTTTGCCATCTTAAATTGCAGCGAGCACAATCTGGGAGAGATATGCACCCTTAAGAAGGTGCCGGTTGATGTGATCGGTGACCGTAAGGATGAATATTTTGAGGATATCGATCTTACCGGATACACCTGTCTAGAGCAGGATGTTTTCTACAGCGGTTATTCGGGGTATCTTGCCACCTGCGATCATGTGGTATTTCATAATGTGGGCGGGTATTCCAACGTCTTAAAGCCGCCTTTTATAAGGCCTAACTGCGCCATGATAAGCGCCCGCCCGGACGGGAGTATGAAACTGATCAAAAGACGCGAAACATTTGAAGATATTTTCGGTACATATGTGTTCTGAAAAAATGCCGGTCTGATCAGCGTTTCCCCGGCGATGGTATTCGAACTCTATAGACTATGCAAAAGGGAGATTTGAAATGAAAGATTTAACGGTACTTATAACGGCGGCAGGCAACGTATATATGCCCGGCACCATAGGATGCATTAAGAATAACGGAGAGAGGGATATCCGTGTGATAGGCGCCGATATGAACGACGACAGATCGATGCTTAATATGTGCGATAAGTATTATCCCGTACCCAGAGGTGACGCCCCGGAATACGCTGATGAGATCCTTAAGATATGCAGGGAAGAGCAGGTGGATATCGTGATCCCCATCATGTCCGTCGAACTGGAGGGCCTGTCTCTTAGAAAAAAAGATTTTGAGGCCGTTGGCACTAAGGTATCGGTATCTGATATTGAGCCGTTAAAGACAGCGAATGATAAGTTAAAACTGTTTGAATATCTTAAGTCAAAGGAATTTGAATGCGCAGGTTTTAAGCAGGTTACAAATATTGATGAATTAAAAGAAGGCGCTTATGAGCTGGGATACGGCAGCAGGCGCGTATGCGTCAAAATGACTGGCGGAAGCGGTAGCAGAGGGTTCAGGATACTTGATGCTGCGCTTGATAAATATGACATGTTCGCTCATGAGAAACCGTCATCTGCCGTTGTGACACTTGAGGATATGGTGGAGATACTTGAAAAAGCAGGTGAGTTTCCTCAGTTAATGCTTATGGAATATCTGCCGGGAGATGAGTATACAGCCGATCTGATCGCTAAGGACGGAAAGGTGCTATGCACCTGTATAAGAAAAGGGCTCCGCATCGACACCGGCATTATGCTGGACAGCCTGGTCGTTGATGATCCCGTGATAGAGAATATGTGTGTTAAGGTTACAGAGTCCCTTGGCCTTTCGGGAAACATCGGATTTGACATTAAGACGAATGCAGACGGCGATCCCGTCATAATGGAATGTAATCCACGCATGACCGCCGGGGTTCCGGTATTTGAATACGCGGGAGTCAATCTGCCGTATCTGAATATTAAGGCGATCCTGGGTGAGGACGTTAAGACCGTAAAACCCAAGGCCGGAGTTACAGTTCGACGCAGATGGATGGAGATGCAGGCATAGTAACTCTGTGATTCGTTTTGACTATGAAGACAAATTATTGTAATTGGAGTGACTCTTTAAAAGTGATGATAAAATATATGAAATGGATTATTATATCGTATACGGATATATGCCATATGATGATATGAAGATAAGAATAGTGATGAACGAAACTGAAAAAAAGGATTTGGAATAAAACTATGTCTCGCAGAACACTTTACGGAACAGTAATAGTAACTTACAGATGTAACGCCAGGTGCAATATGTGTGATTGCTTCAAGGACCCTACAAGGCCCGATGAAGAGATCACACTGGAGGATATCCGTAAGCTTCCTGAGATGGCGTTTACCAATATTACGGGCGGTGAACCTTTTATCAGACAGGACATACCGGAGATAGTAAGGGAACTGTATAAGAAATCAGACCGTATAGTCATTTCGACCAACGGATATTTTACCGACAGGATAATCGCGCTGTGTAAGGAATTTCCAAAGGTGGGGATACGTATCTCCATAGAGGGTCTTCAGGAGACCAATGACGCCATACGCGGTATCCCTAACGGATTCGAACGCGGATATACCACATTGAAAACCCTGGTTGAAATGGGACATCCGGATGTGGGATTCGGCATGACCGTGCAGGATATGAACTGTGAGGATCTTGTGCCGCTTTATAATATATCGAATGAAATGGGAATGGAATTTGCAACTGCGACTCTTCATAACTCGTTCTACTTCAGAAAGACGGACAACAGGATAGATGATAAGCTTAAGGTAGCGAAGAACTTTGAAAAACTTATTAATGAACTTCTCAAGAGTAAGTCGCCAAAGAAATGGTTCAGGGCATATTTTAATCACGGTCTGATCAATTACATATACGGCAATCCGCGTCTGTTGCCCTGTGATATGAGTAAGGACGCCTTTTTCATAGACCCTTTCTGTGATGTGATCCCCTGTAACGGAATGGCCTGTAAGGCGGTAATGGGTAATCTTCATGATACCGACTGGGATACGTTGTGGAATTCCGAACAGGCGAAGAGAGTAAGAGAACAGACTAAACACTGCGATCGTAACTGCTGGATGATAGGATCGGCTTCACCTGCTATGCACAGATACATATGGATTCCCGCATGGTGGGTATTTGTTCATAAGTTCATTAAGAGAGGGTATTCACTTTCAGAGAATAAATTCATCGTATGATTGAAGAAAACATATAAGCATGAGAATCCCGGCGGCTATCCTTTGATCCTGTCGATCAAAGCGCCATTAATGATATAGGCGTTATCTGACAGCTCTATCAGGGGGCTGTCGGAGTATGAGTCGGTAAATGTGGTGATGGTATAATCTGACGGATCGGGGATCAGTTCCTTTAACCTTCGGACCTTTTCTTCGCCATAACACGTTGTGAAGTCCGAAGAAACACTGTTGGCTATTACCTCGTACCGGTCAAAACAGCCGTCAATAACGTTTTTTATCAGAGAGTCTTCAGATGCGGATACGATCACTATCCTGTCATATGACTGTTCGCGGATCATATCTGTAACATCTTTGTTGATCAGCTCTTTAAACTTAGCTATATAGGCTTTTTGTTTTTCGACGGGCAGTTTTTCGTATTTCTCAAGGATCAGTAATTTAAATCTGCTGCGCGCTGCCAGCTCATTTCTGTGGAACTTAACAGAGAAAAACAGACGCACTCCCGCAAACAGAACCTCGGGAGAAAACAGCCAGTGTTCGGACAGCATGATTGTTTTCATTGAGTCCGTCAGGATCAGGGTATCATCGAAATCAGCTAAGCAGAGAGTCGGTTTATCCATGGTGATCACAATCTGAGCAGTTCATCACTTAATAATCCATACAAACCGGGAATGTCCACCTTCAGCAGCAGAGCAAATGCCACGCAGAATATCAGAACGAAGATCATGAGTCCCTTTTCACGGTACAGTTTCTCCGGGGCCTGTGCAGCAGAGTCCTCTTTGAAACTGATGAACAGATAGTAGCAGAACAGGCCTATCATGATCGGCATCAGCAGTACAAACTCTACCCTGTATTTGATCAGGAAGATCCCGGTGAAGAATGAAGATATCATTGCATAAAAGCATGCCATGCACAGAAGTATCCGCTCATCATAAAAAGCAAATGATTTACGATATAATGAAGCCGTAGATTTGTCAGCGATCATCTTGTATTCGGAAAATCTCTTTACATCCATCAGGAAAGCGCCTCCGAACCAATAGCCGATTATGATACTGACGGGCGGCAGATACATATTGGTCACTATGAACCAGCCGATGAGCAGTCGTATGGCATTATTGACGGATTCTGACAGAACATCCAGAATGGGGATATCTTTGCTCCTGATGGGCTTGACGTTGTATATTATGCCCATGATCCATAACCAGAGCTCCATAATGAATACCCATTTGGATACTGTAAGAGCAACACCCAGGCCGGCTATGCTCAATATCGCGTAGATCGTATAGATTACACTTCCTTTTACATCATTCTCAACTACGCTTCTGTGTTTCTTTACAGGATGATATTTGTCGAATTCCGCATCCAGCCACTCGTTGATAACATAGTTGGCAGATGCTATGAAACATGTGGACATAAAACCGAGTATCAGCCTGATGATCAAATGCTCACTTCTGTCCGGAACCAGAAGAAATGCAAATGCTACTCCGGGCAGGATAAAAAGCTGTTTGATCCAGTGATCTATGCGCATGATACGGATATATTTTTTCATGGTTTCCGTGTAAATATTTTAAATGTTTTTGCCCCGATACTCTTTTACATAAATGGTATTATATTAGCGGTATCGGAGAGATAATCAACGTTTTGTATTAATGATATAATAATATACTTATTGCGATATTTGTCAATTATTAGTCAGATCGTCTTTGTTATGTCAACTTGAGCCGCCAAAACGCATATGATACAATAATAATTTGAAAACAGTTTCAGTGGAGGAGAGATATGTCCAGACTTAGATCCGACATACCGGTACTGTATCTGGTGGTACCCTGCTATAACGAAGAAGAAGTCATAGAGAAGAGCGCTTCGGTTATAAAGGACAAGATGACAAGACTTATGTCCGAGGGAAAGATTTCTCAGGAGAGCAAGTCACTTTTTGTCAATGACGGCAGTAAGGACAATACTCTTAAGATGCTGCATGACCTGTCGAAGAAAGACTCTTTCTATGGAGTATTGTCGTTCGCAGGTAATTACGGTCATCAGAGCGCTATCCTGGCAGGTATGATGGAGGCCAGACACTATGCGGACGCAGTAGTTACCATAGACGCTGACTTACAGCAGGACATCGAGGCACTCGACAGATTCCTGGAGTGTTATATGAACGGTTGTGATGTCGTATATGGCGTCAGGAATGACCGCAATACTGACGGATTCTTCAAGAAGATGACTGCCCTCACCTACTATAAACTGATGCATCTTCTGGGCAGTGAAGCCCTTACTAATTCTGCTGACTACAGACTGATGTCTGCAAAAGCACTGAATGCTCTATCACAATATGAAGAAAGCAGTCTATTCCTCAGGGGACTGATCCCGACCATGGGATTTGAATCCGACATCGTGTACTTCGATGTGAAAGAGCGTGAAGCGGGACAGTCTAAATACACATTCAAGAAGATGATGACACTGGCAATGGACGGTATCACGTCATCCAGCATCAGACCCCTTCGTATGATCGCGGGACTTGGCGCCATTACGGTGATCGCTGCGATCGTAATGATCATTTTTTCAATAGTTGACTGGGCATCAGGCAATGCCGTGCAGGGATATACCACTACCCTGATAGTGACTCTGGTTTTGGGAGGCGTGATACTGGTAAGCCTCGGGGTAATGGGTGAATACATCGGCAAGACCTATATGGAAGCCAAACACCGTCCCAGATACATAATCGACAGCGTTGTACTCAGAGAGTGCAGGATGAAGGATGAAAGCAAGTAATATGGCAATGTATGGAGGCGTTCCCGTGATCATCCATGCCGATGATTACGGGGAGACATATAATACATGTACAGAGATGATAGAACTGCTTAAAGGCGGATACCTTGACGGGATCAGTCTTATCACCAATATGCGTGATTATGAGAGATATGCCGATATGTTTTACAAGGCTATACCGGGATTTAAGTTTCTTCCTCTCATTAATATCCATATCAATCTGGTTGAAGGACGAAGCTTAAGCGGCGAGTGTCTTAAATGGGACTGGATGAGCCTGTTTAAGGTGTCATATCATTTACCCGCGTCCGATACTGAGGGTGAACCTATGAGGTACAAAGCCGTATCGGAAGAACTTACGGATCAGATAAGAGCCCAGATTATAAAAGGCAGGGAGTTCATAGATAACTGCAGGCGCATAGCCGAAGAAAACGGAATACCCTGTACCCCGCAGGAGATCAGGCTGGATGCTCATCAGCATGCGCATATGATCCCCATAGTGTGGAAGGCGGTAAAGCGCGTTATCACATCGGAGGGACTTAACATCAGTTACATACGTAATTCGCATGAACCTCTGACACCGTTCTTTGGGCATAAAAGATGCAGAAGCATGAAGGGGATCATGAAAAACCGTATCCTTGCATTTTGCGCACCGCCTGTTGAAAGATATATCAGATCACATGTAGGAACTCCGTCTTACCTGTGCGGAGTCATGATGAGCGGACATATGGATGTGGTGAGGCTTATGGAGGTCATGCCTAAGATGTTAAACCGGTGCCGTAAAAAGGGATATGGTCTTGAGATAAACATACATCCCGCCATGATGCTTGAAACCGAAGCAACTGAGGAGATACCCATGGATGCCGCCAGAAGCTTTTATATGTCGACGGACAGGCATACGGAGGCATTGACCGTAAGAACTATCCGCGCGGCCATGGAGAATACATTTAATACCAAACAGGAGTAATACAGGACCGGTTCCTTTTGCATATACTTAGATAAATCAATACATGAGGACATCGAAATGAGTGATAAACCCGGATTATTATTGATAGTTCCCACCCTCCATCAGGGAGGTCAGGAACGTGTGGTAATAAGGAGCGCCAGACTTCTTTCGGATACATTTAAGGTGACCATAGCTGTGTTTGATTCTTCGGATATCGGATATGATACGGAAGGTCTGGATATAGTTGATCTTAATGTTCCCGCGATGTCCGGCATGTTTTTCAAACTGATCAATATCATTAAGCGCAGGATCAGGCTTAAGGCGCTTAAGAAGAAGATAAATCCGGCCATATCATACAGTTATGGTCCCAGCGCGAATATAATAAATGCGCTCACGGCAACGGCTCCGGAGAAGACCTGGTGCGGACTCAGGAATTATACGGATATAGGCGAGGAGAACCAGATAAGACTGTTCATAAGAAAAGCCGATCTGATAGTATGCTGCGCTAAGGATATAGAAACTGCGCTGGTCCGCAGATTCGGTCTGGCGGGAATAGATGATGAGACAGATTATGCTGCGGGAAAAGGAGTAAGAAGAGCCCGCACGTGTGTGCTGTACAATCTGTATGATATAGACTCCATCATCGCAGCCTCCGAAGAAGGCAAAACGGATATACCGCTTCCCGAAACGGATGCGGGGGGTAAGAAGATCAAATATATCATGACCATGGGACGTGATGACGACCAGAAGATGTTCTGGCACATGATCAAGTGCTTCAGGCTGGTCCAGACCAGAATACCTGAGGCCAGACTCGTGATCATGGGGGCCGGTACATTTAAGTCGTTTAAAAGAATGGCGGAAAATCTTGCCATTGATGAGTATGTTATTTTTGCCGGACAGCAGGAAAATCCCTATAAATACTTAAAGCATGGAGACGTATTCTGGATGACATCCAGAAATGAGGGATTTCCAAATGCGCTGGTCGAAGGTATGGCGATGGGACTGGCAGCCGTATCTACCAACTGTTTTACCGGACCCGCCGAAATCCTGACTGAGTACGGGGACACTTACAGTTGTGCAAAGGAACTTGAAGAAATAGAGCATTCAAGACAGGTGATCTGTTCGCGTGAGTCCGAAATGGAATATAAGACTGTGGCTATATACGGTGAATACGGTATCCTTACTCCTGCCATGAGCAGAGACAGAGACATGGATTTTGCGCATTTTGAAGATGAACACTATAATCTGGCGGAAGTGATGATAGAACTCTTAAAGAACGAAGAACGTCTTGCGGAATATAAAGAAGTGGCAAAAAAACGCGCCCGTGTGTATGATTATAAGACCTATCACAGGCAGTTTATGAATTACGCATCCGTCAGGCATATAAACTAACGTGTATAGACATCCAGAGTACCGCATTTGGTCATGCTGTAACCGGACAGATCAAAACCCGTAAGTTCGGCCGGTTCATATGACCAGTGGCGGTCTTCGTGATTATATATGATTATAACATCCATATCATTCAGAGATTCCGGATCTATAGCGGGTTGGGACGACTCAAAGCGTATATAGTGTGTATATCTGACCGGTTTGATCTGAAAGGTGTATTCTGTAAGATCGGGAACAAGTCTGTAGGTATTGTCATAGCCCTGAAGCAGCTCGTGCGAATAAACAAGAAATCCTCCTTCATAATACATGCATGACAGGATCGAAGCATCCGGATTTTGCGTAACATATTCATCTACGGTCTGAAGCATTGAAGTGACTGATCTGCCGCGGTATGCATAGTAGGAAGCTTCTATACACATTGCCCTTATATGCGCTGCAAGAAGCAGGATCAGGAACATATTGTACGCACATAACCGGATTTTCCCTATATGCATGTTCCCGGGAGCCAGAAGGCAGAAGAACAGTACATAACCTATAGAAAAAGGTATGATATATCTTTCGCTTATCCCGGATCTTGCAAACAGTATAAATTGCGGTATTATAAACGCCGCAAATAAACAAGCTTCCTTCCATATCTTTAGAACTTCGATATCATGTGATATGAGCACCACGGACATAAGACATCCGAATAATACAAACCACTTAAGATCAGCGGTAAAAGAGGAGATCAGCGATGAACTCCACTCCTCCTGCTCTTCAAAACTGTTATCAATGTAATTGCTGCCTGTGCAGGTAAATATGATGATGATATTTGACAGCATTATCACAGCAAGTACCATCAGATAGAGCCATCGTTTCCTCAGGATCGAAAACGACGCAGCGCAGGTTTTGGAGTCTTCATATACAACATAGAGCATAATGAATGGAATGAGAACTATGAAGGTTTCCTTGTACAGGCTCATGACAAGATAGCAGATAAAGCTTGATACGGCGAAGATCTTGCTGCCGGTTCGAAGAAAACGGATCATTAACAGCATTCCAAGTATAAACCAGATGGCTGTAACAATCTCGTGGGTGCCCAGCTTCCACCATGCTGCAGATTGATAGCCGGTAAGAGCGATCATGGAGCCCAGGCCGCTACGGACTATATCTGCTCCCGCAACGCGCAGCAGCTGATATATGAGAGCAAAGAGTACAGCTGTCTTGAACATGGCCAGAATATAATACAGCCTGATATCGGTACCGAATACGGATATCACTATGCCTCTCATGATCAGATATAAAGGTCTCCATCTGCCGGATATAAGATTGGCATTCAGATATTCCCGGATAAGAGAAGGAAGAGTCACGTCTCTGTGCTCAAGAAGATAAGTCCACGCTGTGAATTCATGGTCGTCTACCAGGTGATAACCGCAGGAAGGTATCCTGAATATCATGAATACACCGCATATATACACACAGGAAAAGATCACAAGCAATAATCCTTCCTGAAAGCGGGTCAGATTGTTTAATTTGTTTTTTATCGGGAGTATGAGTCTGTTATACATATAGATCACTGTGACGATGCGCTTACTTCAAGCAGTTCCAGCATACCGGTATGTCTGTCCTGAAAAAACTGTACTCTCCGGCCGTTTATGGCCGGGGCGGGAGTGGGTTCATCGATAGGAACAAATCCCTGCGATCTGAGCATATCGGAGGTTTTGCCAATATCGGAGGTTTCATAACATATATGATAAGGGGTATTTTTGTATCTCTTCATAAGCCCCGCTACAACCGAGTCGTCGGAAACAGGACTTACTAATTCTATCATGTACCCGTCTTTTGCCAAAAAAACTATATCAACCTTTCTATAGTCATCGTAGCATTTTTCATTTATAATGGAGTAGCCTAAGCTTTCAAATTGAGCTGCGGCTTTTTCTATGTTTTTGACTAAGTAACCTATGTGATGGATCGTTAAACCTGAAATCATATGAACCTTACCGATTTTTATTTTCTCTGCGCATTTGCAGTAATACTTGTTATATATTATGTCATTCCGCACCAGTATCAGTGGTGCGTTATTCTCGTTAGTAGTATAGCATATTATCTGGCCGGCGGTCATCCGGTTTTGATCCTGTATCCGCTTATAAGCGTTATCGTCAGCTGGGGCAGTGCCCGGGCGATTTCCGGGACTGAAGATCCGAAGAAGAAAAAAACGTTTTTTGTTATAAGCATCATAGCGCTCCTTGCGGTCCTGATACTTCTTAAATATCTGAAATTTACCGGGATCGAAGGGCTTCTCGTACCCCTGGGACTGTCATATTATACGTTCACGCTGATAGGTTATATTGCGGATGTCTATAACGGGATCACGGAGCCTGAAGAAAACCTGTTTAAGCTCATTACTTTCGGAATGTATTTCCCGGCGCTGGTATCAGGCCCCATAATGCAGTACAGAGTGGTTTCCGGGTCGTTTTTCGAAGAACATGATTTTAACCTTGATAAGGTCAAATACGGCCTTATCAGAATGCTATGGGGCTTTTTTAAGAAGCTTGTAGTAGCGCAGAGATTATCTACCGTAGTTGCGGTCATGTTTGCTGATCCCAATTCATTTGGCGGCCGTAACGTGTGGCTTTCTGTTTTGCTGTTTACATTTCAATTGTATTCTGATTTCTCCGGGCTTATGGACATAGTCCTGGGAATATCGGAATGCTTCGGAATAAAGTTTCCGGAGAACTTTGATACGCCGTTTTTTGCAAGGACCATATCGGAATACTGGAGAAGATGGCACATCACATTAGGCGTGTGGTTTAAGGAATACGTGTTTTATCCGGTACTGCGCACTAAGCCCTACAGGAATCTTCAAAACGCTCTTGTGAAGCGCCTGGGCAAGAAAACGGGCAAAAAGATCGCTACTTTCGCAGGCATGTTTGTATTGTGGCTTACGGTGGGATTATGGCATGGTGGGAATCCCACGTATATCATAGGATCGGGATTATTACACTGGCTGTATATAGTTCTGGAGGAGAGTCTGGAAGGACCGTTTACGGCATTGTGGAAGAAACTTAAGATCGATCCGAAATCTAAGGTTTTAGAAGTGATCAGGGTGATCAGAACCTTTGTCCTGGTCAATATAGGAAATCTGTTTTTCAGATCAAAGTCTGTTGCGGCAGCGATCTATATGATCAGGATGAGTTTTTCGGGGGATGGATCTGTTATCCCCTGGATGGCATCGGAACTTAAGAACGGATTGGGAGAAAGAGGGATACGAGCTGTCTCGGATGTTACGCTTCTCGGGATATCATATATCAACCTGTTTATAGCATTAGCAGGCATTGTTGTCCTTATGGCGGCAGATCTGTATAAGAGGATCACCGGGAAAAGTGTACGGGACGCCCTTGCAAAACTTAAGACGCCGGTGAGATATGTGATATGCTTCGGATTCCTGTTTATGGTTATATTGCTTGCGGAATACGGACCGGGATACAGTTCGGCGGAGTTTATATACCAGGGATTCTGATATGCGGGATCATAACACCCAAAACTATCGGATCATTTTGATCTGCATTTCCCAGGCGGAACCGGATAGGTAATATGGAAACTGATAATACAAGATCAAAACAAAATAATACAGGTGCACTGATCAGTATCGGAACCTTTGTAATCCTGTTCATTCTCGTGCTTACTGCCCTAACTTATATGATCCGTCCGGGGGGAGATACCAAGAACAGGTTTATGGGTTTCTATGCGGAGCCGGATAACAGCCTGGATATAATAATGATCGGTTCAAGCCCTACCTATTCAAGCTGCGTGATGCCTGAACTTTATGGTGAGTACGGCATTAAGGCTTATCCTTTGGCAAGTAATGTGCAGCGTCCGGCGGCAGGAAAGTATCTGGTTAAGGAAGCAGAGAAAACCCAGTCACCTGCCCTGTATATGTTTGAGATGCGCATGTATACCGGTGATGAGGAGTCTCTTACCATGAATATGGGGTATACCAGAGAGGTCACCGATAATATGAAGTATTCCTTTAACCGTATAGCGGCTATCAATGCTTTGGTCCATCCAAAGGTTAACAGTGAAGACAGTAAGAGATACACCTATTATTTTGACATATTCAAATACCATGAGAACTGGATAAGTCTGATCAACTTAAGCCAGATAAAGAGCTTTGATTATACCGTTCCGGATCCCTATAAAGGTTATAAGATCACGGATAAGGTCGGCCCTATTGACAGACCCGGGGTTCCCGAAAACGTATCTGCCGGAGCGCTTGATCCCTATCAGGAAAAAGCGCTTAACGAGCTGCTTGACGAACTTGACAGCATCGGAGTGCAGGCGCTGTTTTATCTGTCTCCCTTTGAATTAAAGGAAGGGGATGCGGAGAAATTCGAATACATCAAAGAAACGGTAGAAGCGCGGGGATATGATTATCTTGATATGAACAGTTATTATGATGAGATCGGAATAGATTTTGCAAGAGATTTCAGCGATTACGGAATACATACCAACGCCATAGGCGCCAAGAAATGTACTGAATTCATAGGCGATCATTTAAGGGCAAATTATGATCTTCCCGATCACAGACTGGATGAAGAAAAGGATGCGTCATGGGATATGGCGTATGAAAACTGGAAGAAAGAATACGATCAGGCAGTCATTACGATTGATGAGAGAATCCAAAACGAAGATTATTTCGTGCTGGAATAAAACTAAGACAGTATGCGAAGCGCAGGATCATGAACGCGCTGATAAATCTATCTGTTATATTTTGCGATGATCTCTTCTATATATTCTGCCCACTGCGTATGAACGATATCCGGGTGTGCGCGGTCAATGATCTTCCTTGCGTTTTGTCCAAGGTTTTCTGCAAGATCCCTGTCTTCAATAAGCTTACACATTCCCGCTGCAAGAGCGTTTTTATTCTTGATGGGCACCAGCAGACCGTCCGTACCGTCCGTTATGAGAGTTGCGGGTCCGCCGCAGGGGCAGTCTGTTGAGACGATGGGAAGTCCTAAGGCCATGGCTTCCATCAGAGCATTCGGAAGACCTTCCCATTCTGAAGAAAAAGCGTATAATCCCGCGTCGTTTAAGTCATGTTCAAGGTTGTCTGAGTCGCCCATCAGGCGTATGAATCCGGAGGCGTTATAGCCGGCTATTTTATCTGTCAGTATCTCCCAGGTGCCATCGCCCGAATCGCCTCCGTATATCTCGAGAGACCAGTCGGGATGCTTTGAATGTACGTCCATAAAGGCGTCAACCAGCATGGGCTGGTATTTGAAATCCACTATACGACCCGACTGGACTACAACCTTCCTTCGTGATGAGGGAGGAGCTACGTCTATATATTTGGCGCTTAGAGGATTAAGTATTATCCTCGGCTCGGAACTTAAGTATTTGGAAAAATAATCGCGCTGTCCCGTAGTCTGGAATACGTAACCTGCCGCTTTGGGGAAAAGAAGCGGGAGCATATATCTGTCAATACGCCCGTCATAGTGACCGATGGGATTAGTGCGTACCGATATAAGGACAGGGACTTTCATATTCCATGTTGCCATTAAAGCCCTGTATATTGCCAGATGGGCAAAGGCTATCACGATGTCGGGGTTAGTGCGTCTGATACAGTCCTTAAGGTGCCTGATGCGCAGAAAATACTGTGAGAGGCGTCCTTTTGAAGATTCTGCCTCTGTAATGCCAATCATCTCATGCCTGATCTTAGGATCAAGAGGGTATTCGTTCTCGCCGATCCATTCCGTAGCGACTATGACTTCATAATCATCGGCGGCAAACCTGTTGGCAAGATTGGACACCACGCGCTCCGCACCGCCGTGTTCAAGACAGTTGATATGAAAAAGTATCTTTCGACGGGACATGCTATCCTCCGAAAGGCTATGAGATCTGTGACTCAATTATGTTAACCATTTCGCCGACATTCTTCATGGTGACGATCTGTCCCATATTGAATTTGATACCGAACTGCTGCTCAACAGCGGCGATCAGATTGATATGCTCCAGAGAATCCCAGTCATCTATATCATCGGATGTTGTTTCGTCTGTTACGGTGATGGATTCGTCATCAAATACATCCCTGAATACTTCGTTTAAGTCTGCGAAGATCTCTTCTCTTGTCATGTTGTCTCCTCCTGCTTATTGACACATATAACATCATTTCGTTTACTGATATTGCCGGATACATCAAGGATCCATGCGGTTGTCCCTTCCGGAGCATTTTGTCCTGCACCGGCTGATATCTCATCCGGTGTTAAGTCTGTCTGCGTAAATCCCATGGTCTTATAGAATTCGCGCACCATGCCGTTTTTGGCAGTGGGCAGATAGTATCCGTATATGCTGTGAAGCCCCAGAGCGCGGGCTGCAAGCGTTACTTCATCAAGCATCGCATATTCCATGTCTCTTTTCAAGACTCTGCAGCTCATGAGCCACAAAACGATATGAAGTACGGAGCTGTCACGGTCAATGCGTCCGATGATGAGCGATACTATGCCGTTGTCTCCGAACTTGTCCGATAACTGTCCGTAAAGCGTTATATGGTCTTCGGATGATGCATACCTGTCTATATCGGATACCGTGCATCTTAATGTTGTCAGGTTAAACTGGTTTGACTTATTCGTAAGCTGTGAGATGCGTTCATAGTATAAGGGTTCGAAGGCAGCGATCTTAGCGCTCATGGCAAGACTTAACAGATAGTCGTGATAGTCGGCGTATGAGGCTTGAGCCTGCGCACGTTTGGCGTTTGCCTTATACATCTCGGTACGGCTCTTATCATCTTCGGATAATCCGATCACCTCGAAGAAACCGTTTTTGTCAAGCACCCTGATATAATCCTCGGGCTGGCCTAATTCGGGAGCGATAACGCCGGGGATCTGATCCTCAACTATCATCCGTTCAGCCGGGTTATCATCAACAAAAACCAGGGAATCAGGCAGAATGTTGATGCTTTCGGCTATATCCTTAAAGTTAAGATCCTTGGGATCCCAGTTGGCTCTGATCTGTATGAAGTCGTCGGGCTTTAATACTCCCGAAGGGTGCTTTAATCCTGCAAGCGCATTTTCTTCATCGTTCTTGGAATCAATATTGAGCAGGATTCCCAGAGCGGTGTGCTTCTTAAGATAGGTCTGGAATTCTGTATATATCTGACCCGTAGGAGTCTCCATACCGATCTGAAGTCCTTCGGGACCGTCATCGCCGACTATGCCGCCCCACAGAGTGTTATCCAGGTCAAGCACGTAACCCTTCTTATTCTTTCCCCAGATTGCTTTCATGATATGCGACAGGCTGAAAGCAAATTCCGGTATAGCCTGAAGCGAGAGCATATACTTATACATATGCCAGAAAGCCGGATCGCTCCATCTGTCCAGTCCGTAAGAAGCAGACAGGTAATTGATGTCGTGTATATAGAAACTCTTGTGCGTATGGGCATACTCCGCAAACCGTTCGTTTAACCGGTTTATGAATCTGACCATGCCGGAGGGATCGACTGCTTCATAATTGCCCATCACACGGTAACGGGGATATTCGAAATTGTTCTGGATGAGCGGACAGCCGTAAACTGCAGCCAAATGTTCCCACATCCCCTCGAACCGCTTATATTCGGCGTCTAAGAGGTCGTCTGTAAGCGAGACGTCCATTCCGGGCTCCGGAGAATTGTCGATGTTTCTGTATCCTGTATGAATATATATCAGATCCGGTGAAAATGAGACGAGTTCAACGGGATCAAACATCGCGTCCTGATAATACTGGTTATACTCCGATTCGTAGAATTCTGGTTCGATCCCGTAATTCAATAAGAAAAGCTCCAGTATCCTTATTATGTCATGGGTTGTTGAACCGCCCAGAACAGCGATCTTTTTGTGAACTCTTTTGGTATCTTCGGATAATAATTCACGTTTTATTGATTTGGATTTTTTGAGCAGATACTCTGCATCAAAGGGATAATCTAGTATTTTCATACTGTTATTTTACCATAAATCGTGGTATTATCCATAGTGTTATGAGCGGGCAGGAGTTTAACGTTTTTTTATCATTTTTTAACTCTCCGTTAAGGTTACATTAAAGAATCGGTGGTAATATAATACTCAGATGTTTTCGTACGAAGATTATAAGAACATTATCAATTTAATACAGTTAAGCGGGAAGGCATGCAAGTACCCTGAAGCCCTTCATGCGGATTCATTCGTTATCATGAGACACGATGTAGAATACAGCGTGGAACGATCATACGAACTTTCGTGTGTGGAAAGTGAGATGGATTTTTCGAGTACCTGGTTTTTCCAGATAACCAACAATACTTACAATCCTTTTTCACGGACCACGAAAGCTCTCATAGGTAAAATGAAAGAAGCAGGTCATACCATCGGACTTCATTTTGCTTTAGACGGAGAGACGGATATGGAGAAGGTCAGGGAGATGATTCCCAAACATCTGGACATCATGTCTCAGATGCTTGGATTCAAGGTCGATCAGTTCTCGATCCACAGACCACCCGCTGCCGCCCTTGCAGCCAACTTCAAGTACCCGGGCATCATCAATGCCTATCAGGATGATTTTTTCACATTTGCGGAGAACGTGACTGATGACAGTGTCCTTGAAGTTAAGTACATGTCCGATGCAAACCACATATGGCGTTATGGTTATCCTGACAGGAGCAATATCCTGGATCATGATAAGGTTCAGATCCTGACACACCCTTTTGCATGGTGTAAGGAGGGATATGACAACCACGACAACTACGTGTCGCTTGTTAAGGAGAAGTACAGGGAACTTATCCACTCAGTGGATGATGAATGCAAGGATTTTAAAGAATATCTGGATGAGTTTTTAAATGCAAAGATCGTGTTATGATCTGCGCGAAAGGTTTAGTGGTATGTAAGCGTCAACGGACGCCTACTATATATGATCAAAGGAATGGAGGTATAAATCTATGGAAATCACGTTAGAAGCTGTTGAAAAGGTAATGGAAGAGACCGGCGTTGAGTTTAAGACCGCAAAAGAGGCTCTTACAAAGGCAAACGGCGATGTTGAAGAGGCGATCAAGTCTATTCAGCCTGAGACCAAGGATTTTGATGCAAAGGTTAACGAAACCATCGATAAACTTAAAAAGACGGTAGAGGAAGGCAATGTTGATAAGATCCAGATCAGAAGAGATAATGAGATCCTTTTAAGCGTTCCGGTTAACGTTGGTATAGTAGGCGGCATCTTAGGTCTTGCTGCAGCTCCCTGGGCTCTTATAGCAGGCGCTGTTGCCGCATTCGGATTCGGATGCAAGCTTGAGGTTGTCAAGAAAGACGGCAGCACCGATGAGATTGAGCCTGAAGAGACAACAGAAGAATAATTTAATATCATATTAAGATCAAAGACCGCCGGGGAATACCTCCGGCGGTTTTCGTTTGCTTTGGCGGGGATGCGCGTAAAAACAAACAGCCGGTCGCATAATCAATATTTGGTGTATATCTTGGCGAAAACAACATTATATGGTATCATATTATAGATTATGTTCGGTTTTAAAGTGAGGTAGGCGTTATGAATCCTTTTGATACTGACAACACTATTCTCATCACCGGCGCTGCCGGATTTATAGGGTATCATCTGGCCAAAAGGCTGCTTTCGGAAGGCGCTTCGGTAGTCGGGATCGACAATATGAATGACTACTACGACGTATCACTTAAAGAGAAGCGCCTGGAATCACTGAATGAATATGAGAGGTTTACTTTTGTAAAAGGCTCTATATCAAATAAGGAACTGGTTGAATTCGTATTCGAAGATCAGCATCCGGATATAGTGGTGAATCTGGCGGCACAGGCGGGAGTCAGGCATTCCATAGACAATCCCGACAGTTATATCGAGTCTAACCTGGTGGGGTTTTTCAATATCATAGAAGCGTGCCGTCACAGTTATGATTCCGACAGCGGCGTTAAGCATCTGATATTTGCATCGTCATCTTCGGTGTACGGCAATCAGGCCAAGACTCCGTTTTCGGTAACCGATCCTGTGGACCATCCCATCAGCCTGTATGCAGCAACGAAGAAATCAAACGAGCTTATGGGCTATGCGTATTCACATCTGTA
>JAEEGL012196775.1_pt1 | contig 57371 bp, 52 predicted proteins | sample 9134231 | NCBI WGS metagenome assembly JAEEGL01 (sample SAMN16246548, study PRJNA631951) | gut metagenome | biome: gut microbiome; feature: rumen; material: fiber-attached | host: Bos | place: Iran: Karaj | collected 2018-10
AAGTTAGCGGGTTCTGTGGGAGAACAAGTTATCCGAAATACTCTATCAGACCCATGACTGTGGGTGGGATGAAGAAGAACTGGAAGGCGTATTGTAGGGCAGTGACCACACGGTTGCCTGCCAATTCGGTGGCGCTTTTCACCCAAAACCAGCGTGGAGGCACTGTCTCTCCCCAGCCGAAAATGCCGATAAGCAGTCCAATAAAGGCACTCACACCACCAAGGATGAGTGATAATGTGTCGCCGCATTCCACAAGGTAGAAGCCACCGACAAACAGACAAAGTGGCGACAGCCATTGCCAAATCCAAAGAAATATTGCCATATTAATTTTGTTTTTCAGATATCTTCTTCAGTTCGTCAATCTTCTTTTCCAACTCATCCAGCTTCTTCATCACATCGTCGTTGTTGTCGCTCACCATGGCATCAACGAAGATGGAGTTGATGAACGACATGCCGATGATGCCGCCGAGGATAAGAAGGAACACGAAGTACAGCCGCACGAGCCCGCCGATAAGCGGTGAGGTGCCCGCGGCGATGGTGTCGGGGATGTCGTACCAGCCCTCCACGGTGCAGATGCGGAAAACGGAGTAGATGGATTCGAGTGGGGTGGAGAAATACTGTGGGGCGATATCTTTGAAAAGACTGCAGTTGAGGAGCCCGAAAATGACGATGATGACAAAAAAGCAGAGGAGGATGGCATACGACTCGCGCATGGCCATTTTAAAGGCCTTCACAATCTGCGTGAAATTGGGGAAGAAGTGCAGTACGCGGAAAAACCGAAGCACTCTCAACATTCTGAAAATCAGCAGTATCGACAAATCCATCATGCCCGTAGGCAGAAACGCCTCCACCAGCGATGGCACCGACACGATGACCAAGATGCCGTCAAGCCGGTTCCAGCCGGAGCGCCAGTACTCCTTCGCCCCCAGCTTGATGTGCTTGACAATCATCTCAATAAGGAAAATCAAGGTGCAGGCGATGTCCAGCCCCGTCAGTAGCGGTGTGCTTATACCGCTAATTTGCAGGTAGATGACCACCGCATTCAGCAGAATGACGGCCAGGATGATTTTTTCGTTCAGGAAGATTTTTTCAATAATGTTTTTCATAAAAAGGGATGGATATGTGTTTTTGAATCGGCAAGATTTTGCGAACTCAAAATACGATTTATTGGTATTTTCAGTTTACAAAGATACGTAAATTCCCAAATCCTCATGTTTTATTTTTTTTGCCTACTTTCTTCAGGTCTTTCGGCTGGCTCCATTGTTGCGTGTCTCCAACACGCATGTGATGCCGTGAGTTCTCCATTCCCCACACTCTGCACTTCGTTGGAGTGGGGTTACTGGAATTTCGTGCCCTTGGCACGAGGAAGAATTTGTTCAGTTTCTTTTACTTCTTCTTGGCGCGCTCCCTTTCGCGGGCAAGGTTGGCTTTGGCACTCTCAATCTCGCGTTTCAGGCTTTCGATGCGGCGGTCGTGACTGGCCGCGTGGTCAATTTTCGACTTGCGGTAGCTGGCCTTGCTGCTCGGTGTGGAGGCCCTCTTCACGAGGTCGGCATAATGGGCGTTGTCTTTTTTCTTGGCTTCGCGCTCTTTGGTCATCTGCGCCCGTAAATCAATCAGGCGTTTGCGGTAATATTCTACGCTCATAATTTTCTAATAATGGAATAATAAAAAGACGGTGATGATTGCTTTCACTATCACCACCGCCATTGATTCATAATCTTTTACTTTCCAGCGGCCACGAGGGTGATGCTGTTGTCGGCCAGCTTGCTGTTGTCTTTGTTGGCCACTTGCACGCCGATGCCGTACATGTCTTTGATCTTGTCTTCGAAGTTGCCCACGCGGAGGTTGCCGCCCACGGTGAGTTCACCGCCCTTTGCGCCTTCAGCACGGATGCTGGCCAGGGTGGCGTTGTCGTCTGCAAACTGCTTGCAAGCCGGAGTGGTGTAGACGCGCAACGTGGCGCCGAAACATTTGTTGAAATTGTCTTTCAGACTCTTGACCTTCATGCGGCCGTCTAATTTGAATTCTGCCATAATTTGTTGTTTTTTTTAAGGTTTATGAATAATTATTTGAAAAGTTTCTTGATTCTGTTTTTCAGACTCTTCTGAGCTTTGCGGGCTTTGGCCATGCGTGCTGCGGCTTCTTTTCCCTCTTTAGTTCGCTGGTCAAGTCGTCCGTCGGCGCGGCGTTTGGCCGTAGTGGTGCTTTTCTTCACTACAGGCTTCTTGGCGGCCTTTTTTTGTGCCTCACGTGCTTTTTTGGCACGCTCCACCAACTCTTTGTATTCTTTGGTGCGTTTATCTACTTTGCCGGATGCTGTTTTTTGTAATGCCATGATATGTATTATTTTACTGTTATTGCTCAATAATTAAATCTTCTTCTTCCTCCACAAATTCATCGAGGAGGGCGCTGGCGGCCTCTTCTTCCACGCCGAGGATGTCGGCAAAGGCAAAGAAGTTGTCCACCTCGTCTTGTGCGAGGAAAGCGTCGGCGCACATCATTTGCAGACAAAGGGAGAGGATGCCCTCTTTTTCTCCGGCATCTACCTTTTTGGCGGCGCCTTCCAGAAGGTTGGCGAGCTCATCTTCGTTCATCTTTTCAGTGGTCTTAATCTCTTTCTCGAGGTTTTCGGCAAGTTTGGGCAGTTCCATCTCTTCGGCCAAATCGCCCACAAATTCTTTCTCAAACTCATCGTATTCACCATCGGCCCAAACGGCGGCGGCTAAAAACGAGGATAAGGTTTTAATGTCAGTTTTCATGTTTTTAAGTATTTGGTGATTATTTAATGATTTCAAACTCGGTGCGGCGGTTCTCGGGTGCCATCGGGTCGGCGGTGTTCTTCAGCTTGCTGCTGCCGAAGCCTGTGGCCACCAGACGACTGGCATCAACGCCTTCGTTATTGACGAGGAATTCAACGGCGGCCTGTGCGCGCTGCTCGCTCAGCTTCTGGTTGAAGTCGGCATCGCCTTCGGCGCTGGTGTGTCCTTCAATACGGAGCTTGATTTCAGGGTGTTTCTCCATCACCTTGGCGAGGTCGTGCAGCACGAATTTGGCGGCCTCGGGCAGGTCGGCCTTGCCGGCTTCGAACTCTGCGGCATTGAAGTTCTCCTCAATCTTTTCGATTTCCTGCACATATACGGTATCGTGCTGAATAATAGTGGTCACTACCTCTTTGGTCTGCACTTCAGGTGCCTTGTTGCAGCTGCGTGCGAGCAGAATAGCGAGCACTGCGATAGCGACGATGGCGCAGAGCAGGATCCACAGCCATGCCTTTGATTTCTTGGGCTTTTCGGGCGCGGGCGGCACATAGCCGTTGAGGTATTCGAGTCGGAATGAGCCTTTCTTGCCGACCCCTTTTTCTGCTTCCTCGAACTTTGCAACCTCGATGCCATACTGAGCAGCGTGGCTTACCAGGCGGTCGAAACTGGGTTTGGTCCACATGCTTACCACTGCCACCTTGGTGCCGTCGCCCATCGTGAGCAGCTCGTCCTCCTTCTGGAAGAAGCCGTTCCAGTTGGCGTCGGTGCCCTTTTCGCCGGCCTTCACGAAGTTGATTTTCACTCCGCTGTCGGGGTTCAACTCATTGGGGAATGCCTTTTGAAGGTCTTCCATCGTGGCCTGGGGATACATCACCATATAGGCGTGCATGATGCCCAGTGCCGTGCGGTTTTGCGCCTTGCCATAGACGCGTACTTTGTTTACCATGATTATCTAATTTACAATTAACAATGTACAATTGGAGGTGATTATTTTGCGTATTTGGCTTTGAGGGCTTCCATGTCAGCCTTTTTGGCATTCTTGGGGATTTCGGGCAACTTAGCGAGGGTCATCTCGTCGAGGGCAAGCACCCAGTCGTCGGCGGAGGCCACTTGGACTTTCAGACCGAAGTTGGTCATCATGTCCTTTTCGAAGCCGCCGACGGTCTTGCTGCCGCGGCACTCGTAGCTGCCAGTTTTGGTGGCGATTTCGCTCACTTTTTCGCTGCCGGTGAGGCGTTTTTGTCCTTGGTACACGCGGAGGGTGCCACCGAATTCTTCTTTGAAGCGCTCGCAGAGCGTTGACACCAACAGGCGTCCGTCAACTTTAATTTCCATAGTGATTGTTTTTGATTATTAAATTAATATTTTGATTTGCAATATTTTATGATTACTTGTTGATGAAGTCCACGAGTTTGCTGCCGAGTTGCTGGGTGTTCCATTTTGGATCGACTTTGAACCCCACCTTTTCAGAAATTTCGCGCAGGGCCGCTTTGGTGTTGTCGCATGCTTTGCCACCCTTGTTCACGACAACCTTGTTGTCGGCTGTAATGCCAATGGTGTAGCCGCCGGAAACGGCTGATTTCTTGAAGTCTCCAGAAACCTTTGCTGCTGGTTTTGGTTCGGCCTTGGTGGCGGATGCAGTTTTGGCGGGTTTCGGTTCTGGTTTGGACGCAGATGCAGTTTTGGCGGGTTTTGGTTCGGCCTTAGGTTTTGCAGGCTCCGATTTCGCTTTTCCGTTTTTCTGCTGAGCCTCGTAGATGCGTGCATCCAGCAGCATCTCGAACTCGTCCACATCGCCACCTGCTTCCTTCACCTTCTTAACAAGAATGGAACGCTCTTTGTCGGTAACCACACCGTCGACCAGTGCCGCTTTGATAAGCTTCTCAATGTCGATTGTGGCACCTTGTGCGGGTGTTGATTCTTTCTTTTGCTCGGCTGATGCTGCTTTCTTGGCTCCATTCTTGCCAAGATAGTTGATTTTCACCCCAGAGGGGAAGGCTTCGGGATGGATGAGAATAGCACCCTCTTCATTGAGTATATTCACGACTTTAAGCTTATAATTAAATGCAGCTTCGTCAATTGACTTCACCGACGATGGAATTGTTATCTCCTCTAACCGGCACCCAGAAAAAGCTTCTTTTTCTATTACACTAATTCCTTCATGCAGTTCGATGTGCTCTAACCCTGTTTCTTTGAAACACCTCCACGGTATTTTGGTGATGGATTTAGGGAGATGTACTTCTTTCAAAGATCCACAATGGTAGAAAGCACATGGGTAGAGTTCCTTTACGGAATCAGGAATGATTACCGACGTTGGACCATCTATGAAATATGGATCTCCACCATATGTTTGACTTGTAAATGGACTGCAAATTTTTTTCTCCCCAGTTTTTCTATAGTACCCGGGGGTTCCAAGTTTATTTATCCATCTATGTACATCAACTTCTCGATTTTGTATACTAGTAACTAAATAGGATTTACCGTTATATTCCACCTGCGAAGGAATGAAAAATTTGCCTTTAACATTCTGAGCATCATATAGACCAACAGTCTTTCCATCTCCATTTATTACATAAGTACATCCAAAATAATCAAACGTTGTCATAGTTATTTGTTTTTAGTTTTTTATCATTAAATCATACAAGAAAACACCAGCATATTGCCGACTATTTCTTGGCAATAGTTATCATTTCCTAACGCAGAAATGATTTTATCAATATGTTTCTTATAATCATCTTTGTCTGTGTGTATCGGAAACAAGACAAATGCGACAACACCTTTTTTTATTTTTAGTGTCCGCAATTTATGAATATCGTCTATTATGCTTTGAACATTTTTAGTTATAGGTCTTGTTTTATCAACAACACCAGAAAGTTTGAAATTGGTGTTTGGCGTTTTTAATTCAATATATGTTTCATTGGCATAGATATCAACATGTTTCCCATCAAGCGGATACTCAATTTCCGTGTCATCGAATCTCTTTTTCAAGCGCAACGACAATACAGCCTGGAGATACCTCTCAAACTTGGCCCGCTGTGGTATATGAATCGCCAATATGGGCTCATTCCAAGTCGAATCATTTAAGATGGACACCATTTCATCAAAAACTATTTTGTACATAGGCTAATAGTTTGATTTCAATACTTTATGCTTATTTTTCGAGGAAGTCAATAAGTTTGCTGCCGAACTGTTGGGTGTTCCAATTCGGATCGACTTCGAAGCCCACCTTTTCAGAAATTTCGCGAAGGGCGGCTTTGGTGTTGTCGTAGGTGCGGTAAATCTCAATGCTGCCGCTGTCTTGTACGCGGATATGGTAGCCTCCTACCGTGGCTTGTTTGCCGTCGCCGAACTCCTTGCAGATCTTGCTCCCGAACTGACGGGTATTCCAGTTGGCATCGAACGGAAAGTTCTTCTCTTCGGCCACCTCGCGAAGGGCGCCTTTTGCGTTGTCGTAAATGCGGTAAACCACAATGCTCCCGCTCTCTTCCCTTTGGATGATGTATTCACCCGATATTGCTGATTTTGCTGCCATAGTTTTTTGTTGGTATTGAAATTTTGAATTGTATGTTTTAAATCTCTACTATGCAATAATGGAAATCCACGCCCTCGTAGGCATTGTGGTTCCATTTAATTGTGTATTCTTTTTCGAGGTCGAAGTCAGGATGAGTTTTAGCGCAAGTGCTTTCTGGCTGTTGCCAATGTCTGGTCGTACCGTGGAGTCCTTCTTCCATGCTAAACAAATAGTTGTTTGAGGTCTTGCGGGTGGCATTAAGATACTGACTGTCGTTGGTGACGAATACGGCTAATCCGCTTTTCACAGCGGCAAAACGATTGCGCACTAGTTCTACTCTGCGCACATCTTTCCAGAAGTCGTACATGCCAAGATCTTGTGCCCCTTGGTTCTTTAAAACATCAATTTGGCGTTCTAAATGCTCTTTGAAACGCGTGAGTTGTTGGCTGTGTTTTTTTGTCTTGTACTTCAGTTCCACAGGTAAAAATTCATCACCCTTGCACAGAAGAATATCCAGCTTTAGTTCGTTTTTCCAAATGTAGTTGTCAAGCTCTTCGAAGGGAACATAGTATTCTACATCCACATCATTGTAATGCCCGGTGCTGATAAGGTGCAGTGCGAGGTGCATCTGCAAGTCGCGCTCGTTGAACAGCAGTTCCCCGTTTTTGCGGTCGAGATATTGCTGTATATCAGCTTTAGCTTGTTCTACTAGTGTCATAGCTGTTTTCATTTCTTCCCAGTCTAGTTTTCGACTTTTAACTTTCAATTCTCAACTTTCAACTCTCAACTAATACTCTCCTCTTGCAGCTTGTCCGATGGTGATGCCATTTGGTACGCATACCTTGCCGGCCTTGTCCTTGATCTGCACGGTGACGCCGAAGTTCTGGTCGAACAATTTCTCAGCCTCACCCACCTTGGTGCTGCCCTTGATCTTCAGGCCGTCGGCATTGGTGTTCACCTCCTTGGTAGTCTTTTTGTTTAAGGCGGCGAGGGTCATCTCCGGGTCGGCCAGCACAGCGCCCTTGTAAAACGCCAGCGTCAAATCGAATGTCTTCTTAAAGTCGGCTGAAATGGTCTTGAGCTTCTTGTTCGGTGCAACGGTGAATTCCGCCTTATTGAAATGATCCTTGATGTTGTTGAGCAATCCCATAATATTTTGTTTTATAGTATTTATAAATTATTGTATATTAGTTATTTATCAATTTTATTTAAAATTGATAATATCAACTTGCAAATATCTGAATTATTTAGTCTCCAATCGTTATGTGATGCATTGGATTGATGTGCAAATTGCCCATAGTTACTTTGCATCTAAAAACATATATGATGAGGGAGAAATAGAACGAGTGTCAACTTCCGAGGGAATCTCGGTAGTTATTGATGCTCTCCATTGTACCATCCGCTCAAATCGGCAAAGAAATCGTGCTCAAGGATTTGCGAGAGCTTCATCAACGAGCCGGTGTCAATCCACGAACGCGAGAAGATGAGATAGACGTTGTTGCGGTGGCAGCCCAGCTGCTGCGCAAGCCACGGCACCTTGACGCCCTTCTGCGCCACCACCTCCTTGATGTGCCTGCCGATATGAAAACCGGTGTCCTGAACTTTATTGTGCGAATGCATGTCTGTCGAATGGTTGTGAGCTTCCCCCATTTTCTACAGACCACTAAAAAAGGCGCCGCTATTTCGTTGTCTGCTGATTAACTTGGAGGGTTCTGGTAAACCGCTGCGGTAATAAGCACGAAAGAGCTTGCGCCCAAAACGCAAACTTTCCGCCAACTTATTCTCCCGCTAAAATTTACCAGATTTTCCAAGTGAGAATAAGAGCGTCAAGCTCAATGTTGTTATCTTTTTAAGATGATTTACATATTTAGATGATTCTTTTAATTCAAAAATTGTAGCTGCAAAAGTACGAATAATTTTATTCTCCCACCCACCCTCTCATTCCAATTTTTTCCCGTATTTTTGCCGCCGTTATGAGTAAGAATATCGGTTTCGATGCCAAAAGGGCCTTCAACAACCAGCGCGGACTGGGCAACTACAGCCGCGAAACGATCCGTATTCTATCCACTTACTATCCTGATAATCAGTATTTTCTGTTTACGCCGAAAGTAAATTCCAACATTTATTTTCCGCTTCCAGAGAATTCCCAAGTGCGGATGCCTCACGGTTTGCAAAAGTGCGGTCCTTCACTCTGGCGCACTTTCTCGCTCGCCAGCGAGGCGCAGAAATGCCATCTTGACCTGTTCCATGGTCTCAGCCACGAACTGCCGGTGGGCATCCAGAAGAAGAATATCCCTACGGTGGTCACCATCCACGACCTCATCTTCCTGAAATTTCCCCAACTCTATCCCGCCTTCGACCGCGCCATGTACAAACGCAAGTACCTGCGCAGTTGTGAGTTGGCCGACCGCATCATCGCCGTCAGCGAGCAGACGCGCCGCGACCTTGTGGAATTGGCCGGCATCGACGACGCCAAGATTGACGTGGTATATCAAGGGTGCAGTCCCATCTTCCGACAGCCGCTGCCGCCCGAAACCGTTGAGGAGGTGCGCCGGAAATACGCACTGCCGTCGCAGTTTGTGTTGAGCATCGGGGCATTGGAGAAGCGGAAAAATCACATTCTGATTCTACAAGCATTGGCCAATCAGCAACTTGATATCCCTGTGGTCATCGTGGGCAACGAGACCGCCTACGCTCCGGTGTTGCGACGTTTTATCGTCGAGCACCGTCTGGAAAAGCAGGTGACTCTGCTTTCTGGGGTGCCCTTCTCCGAGTTTCCCGCCCTCTACCGTTGTGCCTCGTTGTTTGTGTATCCATCTCTGTTCGAGGGATTTGGCATTCCCGTGCTGGAGGCCGTCACCATGGGCGTGCCGACCATTGCGGCCACGGGCAGTTGTCTGGAAGAGAGCGGCGGTCCGGGCAGTCGCTATGTGTCGCCCCATGACCCTGAGGCGTTGGCCGATCAGATGAAAGAAGTATTGGAAAATAGCGACTTGCGTGCGCAGATGGTCGCCGATGGGCTGGCGCATTCCAGCAAATTCACCGATGAAGCCATCGCCCGCAACCTCTGGAACAGTTACGAACGCGCCCTGGAAAGTTGATGTCGAAAAGAATAGACAGCTTTTCTCCTGAATTTTCCTCTCTTAATGATCGTTTTTCTTCTGCTCTCCGTTAAATGCGGCTTCCCTTTCCATTGGGGAGGGTGGGGGGCAAAGCTATCGTCGCAATACCGTCTCGTACGCCTCCCGCAATTGTTGGCCAATCACCGGCATCGAGAAGTTCGCCTCGGCGTAGGCGCAGATGGCCTGCTCGTCGTAGTCGTGGCAGTGGTCGAGCATCTGGTGAAGGGCCTGCAATAGGGCATCCTCGTCGCGGGCGGGCACGGTAAGACCGCGGCTCTCATCCATGATCTCGCTGATGCCGCCCACCTCCGTCGTGATGATCGGCAGCCCGCAGGCGAACGCCTCGATGATGACGCAGGGCAGGTTCTCGAAGTTGGAGAAAAGCAGCAGGAAGTCCGCGCGTTGGTAAAACTCCGCAATGTCACGCTCCTCCTTTCTTCCATGGAAAACGACGAACTTCTCCAAATGATTCTCAATCACAAACTGCTTGAACTCAGGCCGATCGAACTCATGGACCACGTCTAAGACGAAGTCCTGCCGTTGTTGGGCCAACCGTTGCACCGTGCGCAAAATGCCGGAGAAGTTCTTGGCCTCGTCGCGCAGGGTGGAGATGTGCAGGATGTGCTTGATTTCGTGGGGCTGGCGGTCGTCGGGGTGGAAAATCTGCGTATCCACCACGTTGGGAATACACCGGAAGGGACGGTCGATGCCGTAGCGGCGCATGTTGTCGGCCAGGTCGTGGCTGACGGGCAGGATAAGTTCGGCGGCGTTGGCGATCTTGCGGATGCTGCGCAACGTCTTCCGCGTCATCATCGCCACGTTCTGCGGCTGGTAGATGGTCCAGTGCTCGGTGAGCAGATAGGGGAGTCTGTGTCTTTTTTTCCAATAGAAAGCCATCTTCCCCAGCGGCAGCGCCACGTGGAGGTGCATCAGGTCGGGTTGGAAGAAATGCTTCCGAATGTAGGTGAATCCGGCGTTGTATGCTAAAAACAACGAGATAGACGAGGGTAGGGGAGAGGCGGGAACGTGAATCAGCACTTGCTGGAAGTTGGCATAGTTGACGACCTCGATCTCGCGCTGCGACACGTCCGGGTCGATGTAGGCCGAAAGCACCACCGAGTTGACGTCGTCGGAGACGCTGCGAATGTGCTTCAGGCAGAAGTTGCCCGACATGGGCTGGTCAGGGCGGGGAAACCAACTGAGCAGATGGAGGACGTTGATTTTTTTCATAGCGTAAAAATGTGATTATGGAGCGGTTGTGCCGATCTTCTCGGCGATGTAGTCGATGGCGAGGAAGTTGCGCGGACAGAGGTTGTCGATCCAGCCGGACTCGATGGGATAGATGCGCCCCTCCTTCACGGCGGTGAGCAGGTTGTAAGGTGCTGTGTTGCAGAAGGATTCGAGGTCCTCCTTGCGGATGAAGATGTACTCGGGATCCTGCTGGAACAGGAACTCACGGCTGACGCTCCAGGTGGTGAGCGGCTCGCCGATGTTCCGACCGCCGGCGAGGGTGATGATGTCGTGGATGAAGGTGTTGCCCGAGGCGGTGAAGTCGCCGCTGGCACCGAAACCGACGACGTAATACACCGACTTGTCGCCACTGGTGGCGCGCGACTGGTACTGCCGGATCTTCCCCTCATAGACCTTCGCGAGACTGTCGGCGGCGGCATCGCGGTTGAGCAGCCGGCCGGTGGAACGGATCAGCCGCGGCATGTCGGCCAACCGATCCTCCTCCTTCAAACAATACACCGGCACGCCCGCCTTCTCGAAGTTGTCAACGGTCTTGGGACTGACCACCGAGCCGACGATGATCAGGTCCGGGCGCTGCGCCAACACACTCTCCACATTGATGTTGAGCAGATCTCCCACTTTGGTGATTTTCTCTGTCTCAGGTGGATAGGTGCAGAAGGTGGAGATGCCGACGAGTTTCTTTTCCGCATGGAGCAGGTAGATGGCCTCGGTGACGGCTTGGGAGAAGGAGACGATGCGTTGCGGCTCGTTCTTGATGAGCACGTCGCGTTCGTAGGAGTCCTTTCCTTTGAAAAAGACTTCGTCGCCCTGTTTTGGTGCATGTTGGCAACCGAAGAACAGGGCGACGAGGGTGAAAAGTAGGAATGCTCTTTTCATGGATTATTTGGGATTGCTGACTTTGGGGACGATGACTTCGAGGAGTTCCACCTCGAAGATGAGGGTGGCGCCGGGCTTGATGCCCTGTGTGCCGCGGTCACCGTAGCCCAGGTCGGAGGGGATGTAGAGGATGTACTTGGAACCTTCCGACATGAGTTGCAGGCCTTCCGTCCAGCCAGCGATGACGCCGTTGAGGGGGAAGGTGATCGGCTCGCCGCGCTCCACGGAGGAGTCGAACACGGTGCCGTCGAGCAGCGTGCCGGTGTAGTGAACCTTCACCTGGTCAGTGGCGTTGGGGTGCTTGCCCGTGCCCTCTTTGATGACCTTGTATTGCAAGCCGGAGGCGGTCTCCTTCACGCCGGGTTCCTGCTTGTTCTTGGCCAGGAAGGCGGCGCCGGCGGCTTTCTCTTCCTTCAACATCTTCTCCTGGTTCTCTTTCACCATCTGGTCGAGCAGGCCGAATGCCTCTTGCATCTGCTCCGGCGTGAGCAGGTTCTGTCCGGCCAGTCCGTCCTTCAATCCCTTCATGTACATGTCGGGGTCGAGTTTCAAACCGATGTTCTTGAATTGTTCGCCGTTGCTGGCGCCCAGCGCGTAACTTGCTTTCTGTTCGTTAGTCATGTCGTTCTGTGCTTTGGTCGTGATGCAGACGCCCAGCAGGAGCGCGCACACGAGGATGATGGATTTTTTGTTCATTTGTAAATGATTTTTACGGCGGCAAAATTACAATTTTTTTTTCTTACTCTTGAATAACAAGCGAAAAATGACGTAAATTTGCGGCCGCTTTTGTGTTGGGGATTCCTTTGGAAAATTTTTTGATAAACAACCATACAATTTAGTATTATGAACAAGATTAACGAACATCCAATTTTGGACATTCCAAAAGCGGAAGAGGTCGTGTTTGAGTACAACGGCCAGAAAGTCACGGGTTACAAGGGTTACACGATCGCGGCGGCGTTGCACCAGGCCGGCTTCCCGGTGCATAGCCACAGCGTCGATGGGCGCGGCCGTTCCCTGGAGTGCGGCATCGGCAAGTGCGGCGCCTGCCAGATGCTGGTTGACGGCGTCATCCGACGTATCTGCATCACGCCCGTCGATGGGGTGAAGCAGGTGCGGGAGATTCTGCAGGACTACTTCCCCGAGGCCGCCGCGCCCCGGGAGGAAGTTCGCAAGGTGTATAAGACGCAGGTCGCCATCATCGGCGCCGGCCCCGCCGGCCTCGCCTGCCGTGAAATGCTCAACCAGCAGGGAATCAGCAATATCGTGCTCGACAACAACGAGCGCGTCGGCGGACAGTTCAACATGCAGACCCACCAGTTCTTCTTCTTCGAAAAAGAGAAGGTCTATGGCGGCATGCGTGGCTTTGACATCGCCAAGACTCTCGCCGGCGACGACCACTCCGGCATCTTCCTCAACTCCACCGTGTGGGATCTGCTCGAAGGCCCCCGCGTGGCGGTCAAGAATCTGAAGGATGGTAGCATCTTCTTCGTCGATGCCGAGTATCTTGTCGTTGCCACCGGCGCCGTGCCCTTCATGCCCGTCTTCGAGAACGACGACCTGCCCGGCGTCTATACCGCCGCCGTCGTCCAAAAGATGATGAACGTGGAGCATACCCTCCTCGGCAAGCGCATCCTCTCCATCGGCGCCGGCAACATCGGCTATCTCACTTCATACCAGGCCACCCAGGCCGGTGCCAAGGTCGTCGCTATCGTCGAGGCCATGGACCACGAGGGCGGCTTCCCCGTGCAGGCCAACCGCGTGCGCCGGCTCGGCATCCCCATCTACACCTCGCACGTGCTGCTGCGTGCCATCCCCAACGAAGACCATACCGGCATCGTCGGCGCTGTCATCGCCGAGTGCAAGAACTTCAAGCCCGTGCCCGGCACCGAGAAGACCATCACCGGCATCGATGTCATCAACATCTGCACAGGACTTATTTCTGATAACCAACTGCTGGTCAAGGGCAAACAGGTCTTCGGCGCCAACGTCTTCGGCGCCGGCGACGCCGTCCGTGTGGGCGAAGGCACCTGCGCCGTGCTCCGCGGCAAACAGGTCGCCCTCGAGATCGCCATGCAGATGGGCCGCCGAGTCAACTACGACGACTACCTCGCCGTCTCCAAAGAGTATATCGACGCCCAACAGCGCCCTGTCCGCGTGCTTGACGCCCCCGTCAAGCCCTCCAGGGCGCGCATGGAAGAGAAGGGCTTTGTCATTCCCGACTGCCTCTTTGGCTTCGCCTGCAACCCCTGCTCCTTCTCCTGCCCGCAGGGCGCCATCACCAAATCCTCCACCTCCGCCGTGCCCGTCATCGACTACAACAAGTGCATCGGCTGTATGGAGTGCGTGGCACACTGCCCCGGACTCGCCATCTTCGGCTATAACCTCCAGAAAAACTGGCTCTTCCTGCCGATCGAATACCACGTTGAGAAGGACGCCAAGGTGGTGCTCATCAACGACAAGGGCGAAAAGGTGGGCGAAGGCGTCGTGGAGAACATCAAGACCAACCCCAACAAGACCAACGTCGCCCGCGTGAAGGCCATCGACATCAGCGGCGAGAAGTTGACCGAGGTCACCGGCTTCATCGTTAAGGAGAACTTCGGCGAGGCCGTGGCGATGGATCCTTGCACGCTCACCGACAAGGAGCCCTCCTACGTCTGCCATTGCGAGGATGTCCGCATCGAAGATCTGCTCACCGTCATCGGCGACCGCAAGGTCATCTCCGTCGATGAGTTGAAACACACCACGCGCATGGGCATGGGCACCTGCCGTGGCAAACGGTGCATCCCGCGTGCCAAGCAGCTGTTGCGTGGCTACGGCATCGAGGTGGTGGGCGACGCTACTCCGCGAGGACCTCTTTCCAACCAACTGACCATCAATGAGATGCAACCGAATAGCCAGCCCACGCAGTTCATCACCGACGTCAACAAGCCGACCCGTAAGGTCGAGTGCGACGTCTTTGTGGCCGGCGGCGGCATCGCGGGCAGCGGGCTCTTCCGCTACTTCTCCGAGGCGGGCAAGAAGACCGTGCTCTGCAACGCCGAACGCGGCTCCTCATGGCGCTGCATCGGCGGCGGCCGCCCCGCCTTCTCCGTCCCAGAAATCGCCGACATCGCCAACCACAACCAGGAGATTTTCAAGGAGTTGCAAAGCAAGACCAACGTGGGCTACTACCCCATCCGTTATGTCGGTTTCGCCCACGACGAAGCCACCTACAAGTCCTTGGAGGCCTCCCTCGCCTGGTCGGACGGCTACATGGTCGATCGCAAGGACTTCCAGAAGGAGATCTCTCCCTACTTCAACCCCGACCTCAATACCTACAGCGCGGCGTTGGTCACCAACGACTGCTGGCAGGCCACGCCGGGCCGTGTCATCGACTACATCCGCCATCTCGCCTGCGAGAAGGGCGGCACGCTGCTTGAGGATTGCCGGCTGGTGGAGGTGCAGCGCACCGCCAAGGGCTTCATGGCGTTGGTCTATACTCATGATAAGGAGTTCGTGGAGTACCACTGCGAGCACTTTGTGAACGCCCTCGGCTATCAGGCCGCCAAGTTTGCCAAGCAACTCGGCATCGAAACCGGCCTCTATCCGATTAAGCACCAGGCGTTTATCACGGGCCGCCTGCCGATGTTGGGCAAGGATGGCGAGTGCCTCGATATGCTCATCGACCGTCGTCGCTACAAGGGCTTCTCCGCCGTCTATGGACAGCAGTTCAAGGAGACCGGCCAGATCATCGGCTGCGCATCGCCCGGTACCGACAGCGCCGAGGCGGGCAAGAACCTGAAATACAACGCCCAAGACTTCCTGGAGATCTGCTCCGAGATGTTCCGCGAGTGGCTGCCGCGCCTCGGCGCCGTCAGTTTCCAGGCCTTCTGGGCGGGCTACTACACCGAACCGCGCTACATCATCGACCCCGACCACGGTCTGTTGGTGGGCTTGCAGGGCCACGGCTTCATGTTGGGCCAGTATCTCGCTAAGATCTATGTCGATCGCTTCCTCGGCCGCGAGACACCCGCCTACATGGACCGTCTGCTCCTCAGTGGCGACGGACTTACCGAAAATGCTTTCAAATAGCAGATTATCAATAAACTATAATCATCTATCAAAAGGGCAGAGCAATATCTCTGCTCTTTTTTTTATGGAAAAAAACACATTTCACAACGATTTTATCTTTGGAAAAGATGCCGTTTTTTGAACAAACTTTTGTATTTTTGCACTTTCAATTCCAACGATTCACAACCATTAAAAGAAGCAGACAAGAGAGAGCAGAAATTTCCAAATTTATAAATACACGGCGTTAGCTTGATCCTACATTTCTAAAATCTGGAAAATTTTCGAGGTATCGGGAGAAAAGTTAAGGCTTGCGCGTAAGCGCGGGCAGTTAATTGATCTGATACGCGGGTTTTCCAGAGCCTTGAAATGTAGTGATATTAATAATGTCCGCGTTTTTTTTGCCCATTTCCATCCTTCCCGCTTCGTCCTTTTTCCTTCTTCTTCCCTCAATGAACTTTGATCTCTAAACTTCCGGTTTTAAACTTTTTCAAAAAAAAATCTTCCAACCGTGTACAATGTAAAATTTTTTGTATTTTTGCATCGTCAATCATCACATAAAAATAACACAAAAATTATAGGAGGAACGCTATCGGTTAAATATCTATCTTTTTGATTTATAAACAAATAGAAAGGAGTGCCTTATGAAGAAGATAGCGTTGTCCGACAATGAGCTGATAGAGCTTTATACCCAAGGTGATGAGTCCGCACTGAAAAGTTTGATCCAGAGACACGAGAAAAAGGTCTTTTCCTATATTTTGCTTTCCGTCAAGAACCGTGAGCTGGCCGAAGATATATTCCAAGATACTTTCATCAAGGTTATCAATACGTTACGTTCCGGCAATTACCACGAAGAGGGCAAGTTCGTGCAGTGGGTGATGCGGATAGCCAACAATCTCAAGATCGACTATTTCCGTAAGATGCAGCGGATGCCCGCCTTTGAGACCAACGGCGAGTTCGACATCTTCGACGTCATCTACGGTACCGATCCTTCCGCCGAGCAGAAGATGATCACCGAGCAGATTTATGCCGAGATCACCGCTTTGGTGAAACTCCTTCCCCCGGAACAACGTGAGGTGCTTGAAATGCGTATCTATCAGGATATCAGTTTCAAGGATATCGCCGAGATGACCAACGTGAGCATCAACACGGCACTTGGCCGCATGCGTTATGCCCTTATCAACCTCCGCAAGATCATCAAGGAGAAGAACGTGGTGGTCTGTTAGTTCTTCCGTAATTTGTTTCCTGAGATTCCACCGCTGAGATAATATAGTGTCGCAAAGCGGTGGGGTAGTAAAACACACAAGGCGGAACCGCCACTGAAAGTGGTGTCCCGCCTGGGTTTAGACAAGTGCTTTTTGCGGATTTTTAGTTGTTGACAACCAGCAACGAACCACCGACGGAGCACAAGGATAGTGAATAGTTGAGGATGTTGTCGATAATGTGCTTGCGAGGGACGAGCCGACGTACGCTTTTCCTCTTTTTTGAAGGGATAGAACTTTGTTCCATAGGCAGCTACTTTGGTTTGTAATAATTACGCTAATAGAACGCCGTCGGCTTGCGTTTTATTGTTTGAAAATGAAAAAATAGGTTAAAGTACCGTGATACTGCCGGTGTATTGGTAGTTTCCTCCTCCGAACACGCTGACTTTCAGGTGGTAAGAGAAGACATTATAGGAGGGCGTCTTCCCGTTCACTTTGCCGTCCCAGCGGAAATGCGGGTCGGTGGAGTGATAGACCAACATGCCCCAGCGGTCGTAAATCCATATCTCACTCGTCTCCAACTGCGCGGCTATGCCGTCAGGAATGAAGAACTCGTCGTTTTCGCCAGGCGTCACGGACGGGGAGATGGCATTCGGCAGGTACATATAGAAGGGGCAGCCGTGGATGGTGATGCGGTCGAATGACTCACACTGCGCAGTATGCGCGGTAACCACGTACGTGCCAGCACGATGCACTTCAATCTGCGGGGTCGTCTCGCCCGTGGACCAGTGGATGTTGTCCAACTCGGTTGTCACCTCCAACACCGCCGTCAGGTTCTCGCAGAAGTCTTCGGTCAGGCACTCGAGGGTCAGCGCGGTATTCACCACCTCGACGTGCTTGGTGACGACACTGTCGCATCCGTGCGAACTGGAGAACGACTGCGTGTAACTGCCGGAGTTGTGGTAGATCTGTCCATTCCAGATCATGCTGTCGCAGGCGACGACATCGAACTCCTGGGCATAGACGGGGTTGACGGTCAGCCGCAGGATGACGGTGCTGTCGCAGCCCATGGGCGTCTGTAGTTCGTGGACCACTTCGACGATGCCCGCTACGGAAGTGCTGTCGGTGGAGACGGTGAACCCGTGGCCGCTGTATGGCATGTACTGGCAGATCTCGTCTTCAATGGTGATGGACTGCGCGGGGATGACGTTCACGGTGACATGCACGATGCTGTCGCTGCCTAAGGACGAGGGATGCACTACGTCTTGTGTGCCTGCGCTGGTGAAGGTGGCGCCATTCCAGGTGATTGGCAAGTCGTTGGCGCACACGGTTGTGTCAATGGATGCCTCAACGTTGGGAATGACGTTCAAGGTCATGGTGACGGTGCTGTCGCAGCCGTTGGCGGCGGTGAGCACGGCCGTCTGGCTCCCGGCTTCGGTGAAAGTGACGCCGTTCCAAGTGTAGGGAAGGTCGTTCTCCACGATGGTGCGTTGGTCGGTGCCGGTGCTGTTGGGCAGCACGGTAAGGGTGAGGTTGATGGTGCTGTCGCAGCCGTAGATGGTGGTGAGGTGCGCGATATTGGTCAGTGTGCCAGGCGTTTGTGTCTCCGTGGCGGTGAATGAAGCGCCGTAGTTGTTGTAGGCGGTGTTCTGGCAGATGGTGTCGAAGACGTCGGTGGGTACGGGATCATGAAGGTTGATGCAGGCGACGTTGGTATAGACGGTTCCGCAGTTGTCGCTTACGTATGCCACACGATAACAGGTGTTTACTGTAAGTGTACCAGGGGTGACGCTGGTGCCGTTGGCGCCGGCGATGTCGGTGAAGGTGGTGCCGTTGGTCGATTGTTGCCAGACATAGTAACTGTTGTCGCCGCCGGAGCAGCCCGATACGGTGAGGGGGGCGGGGGTGCCGCCGCGACAGATGTCCTGCGTGCTGGCCACGGTGCCGGCGACCATCGGGTCGGTGAGCGGCTGGAGGGTGATGGCTTGCGTCTGCTGGCAGCCGTCGGCATCGGTGACGGTGACGGTGTAAGTGCCGGCGGTGAGCGGCGTGGCGGAAGGTCCGGTGAACGAGCCGGTCGGGAAGCCGTTGTTGGAACTCCACGCGTAGGTGTATGGCGGGTTGCCTCCCGAGGCGGTGATAGCGGCTAAGCCGGTGGTGTCGCCGTAGCAGAGGATGTCGGTGGTCTGTGTGACCGCCACAGTGACGCTGGTGGGCACGTTGAGCGACACCTGCGTGGTGGTGGTGTTGCCGCAGGCGTCGGCGATGGTGACGGTGACGGTGGTGGGGCCGGTGATGTGGGAGCCGGCGGTGGGCGACTGCGTGATGGTCAGTTGGTTGGTGGGGGTGAGGTTGTCGGTGGAGGAGGGACGGACCATATTCGAGAGATCGGGTACGGCGAAGACGCAGTTGCCGATGTCGGTGGCGTTGAGCGGGCCGATGGAGCCTGAGAACACGGGCGGCTCAGTATCGAGGTGGACGGTGACGCTGCCGACGGAGGGACAGCCGTTGCCGTGAGTGACGGTTACGGAGTAGGTGGTCGGTTCCTGGGTGGGGCGGGCGATGAAGGAGGAGGTGGTAGCGCCGGTATTCCATTGGTAACCAATGGCGTCGCTGGCGTTGACACTCACCGTGGTGGGGTCGTTGGCGCAGAGCAGCATGGGAGAGGCGGTCACCTCAATGGGCGTCACGTTGGTGTTCATGGTGACGTGGCAGGTGTTGGTGATGTCGAACTGGTCGCCGTTGCAGGCAGTATATTGCAGGCGGGCGGTGTAGTAGGTGCTGCCGGTGGGGGTGACGGTGATGACATCGCCGGTGCCGACGACGGGGCCGTTGATGCCTTGCCCTTCGTACCAGGTGACGGTGTATTGCGGGGTGCCGCCGTTGGGAATGAAGCGCCAGGCCTCGTTGTGGGCCGTCCAGGCGCCGGTGTTGCGGCCGGGCGGCACGGTGGCGGCGGTGCCGCTGGCGTTTTGGATGCCGACGACGCCGTTACCGTTGTTCCAATCGGAGCAGGTGGGCGCATCCCGCAGGTAGATGTCGATGATGTTGGTGCCCTCATACAATACGATCATGCTGGAGAAAGTGCGGACTTCATAGCATGAGAAAAGTGCTATATTGTTGAAACTCAATACGTATGAGCGGCAAGGATAGGTGCCGAGCACACCTTGGTAGATGCCGTCGCCATCATAGTAGTTGGGGTAGATGTCGCGGTAGCATGCGAAGATGGTATTGGGAAATAGATTTGAATTGGGGAGGGATTCGTCGTACGACCAGGCGCAACTACCGTTGGCGACACTAGTGTTGAAGGTGGCGACGGAGTTGGCACCGGGGACGATCTGGTTGTAGTTTTGGCCGTAGAAGCAGAAGCCGAAAGGCAGGGAGAGCACGTCTCCCCAGGTGTCGTCGGTGGCATTGGTGAAGATCCGCGTGCCGGCGGTGTAGGAGTAGGGCGGATTGTAGGGAATGGCGGTGACGTAGTAGCTGTTGGTCTGCAGGGCGGTGGCCACGGCGTTGGCTTCGAGGGTGACGGTCGGTTCGTCGCAATCGACGACGATTTCAGTGAGATGGGTGCCGAGTTGCGCGGGGGCGACGCTGGGACAGCCGTCCATGTCGCAGTCCTGCACGTTCACGGTGATGGAGGCGACGGAAGAACCGCAGCCGGGGGAAGTGGCTGTGACAGAGTATGTTGTAGTGGAAGATGGCGAGACATTGATGAAAGCGCTGGTGGCCCCCGTGCTCCAATGGTAGGTGTAGTTGGTGCAGCCGTTGCACCAGACTCTCGCCTCCCAGCCGTCGTACTGCACACTGCCGTCGGAGGAGAACTCAACGGTGAGACTGCCGGAGTTGGCGGTGAAAGTCATGCCCTGCAGGCCGCTGTAGTAGTTGCCGCTGTTGAGTAGCGTGCCAGAGGTGGAGGTGCCGTCGTAAAGATAGATCTCGTCGTAATTGGACTCCACATTGACGTAGTCGAAGGTGATGGTGACGGGCGTGTTGTTGTTGGAGGTGAAGGTGCGGATGTAGTCAACGGAGTAGTCGTATTCGTAGTTGATGCCGCCGTCGTCGTAGAAACAGATGGTGTTGCCGCAGTTGACAATGGTGGTGCCGGAACTCATGTTGACGGTCTGGGAGCAACTGGTCGCCCCGCCTTGGGTGAGAGCGGTGAGGGTGGCGCTGTTGCCTTCGCAGATCGCCGTGGGACCGTCGATGGAGACCGATTGCGCTTGCATCTTGATCAAAGAGAAACACAATGCCATCAAGAAGAAAAGGCTTCTAAGGGAAGTTGTTTTCATTTTTCTCAAAATACAAAACGGCATTCTTGATAATTTTGCGCAAAAGTACAAATTTTTTTTCACAAATATAACATTATTCACAAAAAATAATAATATGTGGTTTTACTTCCCAAGCCACTGTTTTTTTATGTATCTTTGCAGACTGATTCTAATTTGGTCAAAATCTACTTTACCATGAAGTTAGGGCTGATACAAGAAACGAAAATTCCCGAGGACAACCGTGTGGCGCTGTCGCCTGCGCAGATGGCCGAACTGCAATGCCAGTATCCGGAGCACCGCTTTGTGGCGCAGTCGAGCCGTACCCGCGCCTTTCACGATGATGCCTACCAACAGGCTGGAATAGAGGTGGTTGAGGATGTTTCCGATTGCGATGTGCTCTTTGGAATCAAGGAGGCGGACATTGCATCGCTGCTGCCCGATAAGCACTATTTCTTCTTCGGTCACATCGCGAAGATGCAGGCCTATAACCGACCGCTGTTGCGGGCGTTCATGGAAAAGCGGATTACCTTTACCGACTATGAGTATTTGGTGGATGACGCCGGCCGTCGCGTCTGTGCCTTCGGCTGGTGGGCCGGCATTGTGGGTGTCTATTACACGCTGCGCGGCTACGGCTTGCGTCACCGTCTGTACGAACTGCCCCGCCCCGACCGTCACTTCACCCTCGACGCGCTGAAGTCAGCGCTGCGGTCGGTCAACCTGCCGCCCGTCAAGATGCTGGTGACCGGCAACGGCCGCGTGTCGCAGGGCGCGCAGTACATCCTCGATGAGATCGGCGCCCCCCGTCTCAGCGAAGAGCATTTCTTTGCCGCGGATACGGTCAATGCGCTCTCCTACGTCGTTGCCGACGCCGACCGGCTGGTGAGACGCGCCGACGGACAACCTTTCTCGTGGGATGATTTCACCAGCCATCCCGCCAACTACCGGAGTGACTTCCATCGCTGGGCCGCCGCCGCGGACATCCTGCTGTGCGCCCACTTCTGGAGTCCCGACGCCCCCGTCTATCTTACGCATAACGACCTGAAAGACAGTTCTGTACGTATCCGTTTCATCGGCGATGTCACCTGCGATATTCAGGGCAGCATCCAATCTACCCTGCGTGCCTCCACCCACGACGATCCCTACTACGACTACAACCCGCAGACCGCTCAGGAGGAGCCCGCCTTCTCTTCCGACCGCAATATCACGGTCATGGCGGTCGATACCTGCCCCAATGCCCTTGCGTTGGACACGAGCGCCTATTTCGGCGAAATGCTCATGAAACACGTGCTCCCCGAATTGCTGTCAAGCCAGCATTCGCCTGTGATAGCGCGCGGTACCATCCTTGACAAGGGCGTGCTTACCCCCCATTTCGACTATTTGAAATCATTTGCAGAAGGGAAATAGCATGGCACAGGGCAGTCTGAGAGCGAAAACCATATCGGGAGTCTTCTGGAGCGCCCTCCAGAAGTTCGGCGTGATGGCTATCTCGTTCATTTCCAACATCGTGCTTGCACGCCTGCTCTCCCCCGACGACTTCGGCTGCATCGGCATGTTGGCCATCTTCATCGTCATCTCATCGACATTCATCGATGGCGGTTTCGGCTCGGCGCTCATCCAAAAGAAGGAACCCACGGAAGAGGATTACTCCACTATTTTCTATTGGAATATGATCCTTTCCCTTGTCCTATACGGCATCCTTTTCATCTCCGCGCCCGCCATTGCCCGCTACTACGAAATACCCTTGCTCTCCGACGTGCTTCGGGTGGAAGGGATTGTGCTCATCATCAACGCTTTGAGTATTATACAAAATAATCGCCTTCGTAAACAACTGAAGTTTAGAAAGTTGGCGATTATCGACATCGTCTCTGCCGTCATCTCCATCACCGTCACCATTGTTTTGGCGGCGAACGGGTGGGGCATCTGGGCCTTGGTGGCACAGCAGTTGATGCTGTGTTCCATCACGACGCTCATCCTCTGGCTGACCAACAAGTGGCATCCCAAGTGGGTCTTTTCCTGGCAGTCGTTCCGTGAACTCTTCAACTTCGGTCTTTTCATTCTGATTGCCAACTTGGTCAACACCTTCTGCAACAACATCCAGGGCTTGCTGATCGGCAAGATCTACAATCCCGCGACGATGGGGTACTACTCGCAAGGGAAGAAGTTGGAGGAGCTTTCATCGACGAGCATCTCCAGCGTGGTTGACCGTGTGGCCTACCCGGTGCTGGCGGAGATGCAGAACGACCTGCCGCGCATGGTGCGTTCACTCAGCCGGTTCATCACTTCGTTGGCCTATCTCACCATCCCGTTGATGCTGCTGTTCATCCTGTTGGCAGACCCGATGATCCATCTCATCTATTCGGAAAAATGGCTGCCCGCGGTGCCCTACTTCCAGATTCTCTGCATCGCCGGCATCGCCATCAGTCTGCAGGGCATCAACTACTACGCCATCGCAGCCATCGGGCGCAGCGGCAAACTGCTGCTGTGGACGCTGGTGAAACGCGGCGTCGGCCTGGTGCTGGTGGTGGGCGGTCTCGCCGCCTTCGGCATGTACGGACTCTTGGCCGGCATGGTCGTCACCTCCTATCTCATTTATTTCATCAACGCCTCGTTGGTACATCGGTACGTGGGTTACAAGGTGCAGCGGCAAATGCTTGACCTGCTGCCCATTGCGCTCATCGCGGTGGCCGCTTTCGTACTCGCTTTCTGGGTGGGTAAACTTTGGGTGATCAACAAGTTCGCGATGGGCGGAATACAGTTGGCCCTGTTCCTTGTCGTCTATTTAGGCCTTTCCTATCTATTAAAATTACAGGCATTTCGTAATTTTCAGGAGATCTTTCAAGATGTCTTGAAGAGTTTCAAAAATAAAATCCATCCCATAAAACCGCAGGCATGAAAGAGGTGAAACTGTTTTTCGCGGGAGACTTTTGCTCCAAGCCATCCACGTCGCACATTGCGGTATCGGACCGGTTGCGGCAGATGTTGGCGGGTTGCGATCTGCGCATCTGCAATTTCGAGGTGCCGTTGATGCCGGAGCAAAGGGTCGCCAATGCGGTCTTCTACCAGCATGACGATGCGCCTGAGTTTCTGCAATCCCTTGGTTTTGATTTGTTTGCATTGGCCAACAACCACGCTTTCGACTGCGGGGACGCCGGCTTCCTCAAGACGGCGGCGGCACTGAACGGGAAGAGTTTCGGCGCCGGCAGTTACGACGAGGCCTACCGGGTGAAGGTGGTGGAGATGAACGGCGTGCGGTTGGGCTTCTTGGCGCTGAGTTATGCCGCCAAGCAGGGCGTCTTCGACGACGTGTCCGCTCACGACGGTCTCGGCTGCGCCTACATCAACGATCTCCGTGTTAATCACGATATTATGGCGGCCAAACAGCAGGTTGATTACCTGTTCGTGCTGCCCCACGACGGCATCGAATACATCGACGTGCCCCTGCCCGAGACCCGCGCTCGCTACCGCGACTTCATCGACTACGGCGCCGACGCGGTCATCGGCACCCACCCGCACTGCCCGCAGGGGTGGGAGACCTACAAGGGAAAGACCATCTTCTATAGTTTGGGAAACTTCTTCTTTAACAGCAAGAATACCACCGACTTCCATGCCGACAAACCGCATTGGTATGAGGGAATTTGCGTGGTCTGCACCCTGAGCGATGACGGGATGAACTTCGAGATTGTCAACACGCGCAACCGCGACAATGTTGGTCTTGATATAGATGGTGATGCCGCTCGTGATGAACATAACAAGTTGATTTGTGATTATTTGCAGGATAAAAAGAAGTATTGGGATTACCTGATTCCTGTTGTCGATCGGTTGGCGCGCGAGCAGGAGTTTCCCATTGTCGAGCGTTTTTATGCTAAAAATTCGCTGAAATCGTTAGTGAAAATCGTTCTGAAACGTACCAAGGCGTTTCTGACGGGCAGATCGGCCGAATCTACCGAAGGACTGCTGATGCTGGCCAAGAACGACGCCCGTCGCAGTCTGCTTATTCAATCGTTGAAACATTAGTGTCTGATTATGAATAGTTTAAGATCTACTTCCAAAATCAAGAAAATCGTGCAGGAGTTCTCCTTCTGGCACGAAATTCGCCAAAAGTATCGAAAACTCAAGATCAAACGTCGGCTCACCTGGAAGCAACGTCGGGAGATTCAATCTTTTTTCAAGGAGGCAATCGGCCGCCGCGTGCCGCTGATCTGGCACAAGTTCCTCTATTCCCGCACTGGCGTCTATTCCCCGTACTACATCCCGGTCGGGGTATATCGCACCGAGATGATCGGTCGTCTGAACAACTTCATGTTCAAGGATGCCTACGCGGACAAGAACGTTGCTGATGAGTTGTTCCCCGACATCAACCAGCCCAAGACTTTTGTCAAGAATATCAACCACCACTACTATGCTGAGGGAATGCCTATTACGGATGAAAAGGCGTTGGAGTTGTGTCAAAATCTGGGCGATGTCATCATCAAGCCATCGCTGTTGACGCGGGGCCAAGGGGTTCGTCGCGTGACGATTGCCCAGGGCAGGGTGGAAGGCAGTCAACAGACGCTGGCGCAGCTTTTCGCCGAATACGACCGCGACTTCATCGTGCAAAGTGTTGTGAAACAGCATGAACGCATGGCGGCGTTGAATCCGGCGTCGGCCAATACCATCCGTTTACTCACCTATCGGCACGACATGGAAGTGCGGTTGTTGTATGCGGTCATTCGTATCGGGCGTGCTGGACAAGTCATTGACAATGAGAGTGCTGGTGGCATCAGCACCTACATCGATGCCAACGGGCGGCTGGGCAAGTACGCATACGGTGCGCCCGGTTACGACCATATTGAGAAGACCGACAGCGGCATCACGTTGGAGGGCTATCAGATCCCTTCTTTCGACGCCGTCGTGGAGACCGTGAAGGCGTTGCACATGCGGTTGCCGTACTTCAACATCGCGGCTTGGGACTTTGCCGTCGGCGAAAACGGCGAGCCGGTCTTCATCGAGTGGAACGCCGACCCCGACCTGAGCCAGTCGGCTTTCGGCCCGGCCTTCGGCGAGCGCCCTATCGCCTTGCTCAAAGAGATCTATCAATCTAGAAATACACGGCATAGTTATTGGTAAAATTTCCATTATGAAAGAAAAGATTGCTCAAGCGTCACTGCTGACTTCGCTGCTGCTCGTTGCCGTCTCCTACCTGCCGTGGGTGTATCTGCAACCCATGTACTACATACTCCGTTATGCGGTCATGGGATTGCTCGGTATTTCCTCGGTTCTGGTGTTCTCGTTCCGCCAGACTTTCACCGGCCATTTCATGAAAATCTTTCTGATCGCCATCATCCTGATTGCAGTGGAGTTCTTGATTTTCAAGTTGATGAGTCTGCATTTCCGTTTGGAGGACCTGACCCAACTCGTGGTCGCCTTCTTGTGCATCATGGTGGGCATGAACATGAAACGCGATCTCTGTTTTTGGCGCGATGCCAGTTATTACTACACCATCTGCCTTGTGGTGATGGGCATTATCAACTGTCTGTATTATGCCAAGGGGCTTTATGTCCCTGAGTATTATATGTTTAACGAGGGGAAAAATCAGGTTGGCGCGTTGATTGCCACGGGTGCCGTGGCGCTCTTCTTCTTCGGCATGAAGATGCGGGAGCAGCGGGTTCACTTCTGGGTCGTCTTCTTTTTGGCTGTGGAGGTCCTGCTGTTGATCCGCGCCCGCGCCGATTTCTTTGCACTGCTGGCCTGTGTGCTTCTCATTGTCATCAAGGATGGAAATTGGAAATGGAAGTGGAACCCCAAGGCGTTTTTCACTATCCTTGCTGTAATTCTCGGCAGTTATATTCTGCTGAAAGGATTTTTAGGAAACGAGTTGCACACTTTCTTCAGTGGGGGTAAAAACATGGGCTATGATGCCGCTGATGCAATGAGTACCAATCGGTTACACCGAGATGCCGACGGCATGAAGGAGTTTGTCGGCAATCCCTTCGATGGGGAGTTGAGCAAGGATTCGGGCATTCGCCAAATCCATAACTACGCTATTCTCCGACTCGTGCGCTATGGCGTGTGGGCGTTCCCGTTCCTGCTTTTCTATGCTTTCTTCGGCATTCGGATGATCATCGGCATCTTCAAGCCGTGGCATTCCGACGTGAGACAGGTGGGGTTCATCGTCTGCGGCCTGCCCTGCATCGTCAGTTTCTTTGAGCCATCCTTCCCCTTCGGCCCGGGCGAGGTACAACTGTTGGTCTTCCTGCTCCTGGGCTTCTCGCTGGCTTCTGGTGACGGGATGCCCGAACAGAATGAAAAGTTATGGTTGGATGAGATTCGGGATTTTCGAAACCGAAAGAAAAAATCATCATAATTCACTGGTATCATGGATATTCGCTCCAACGCCAACCTCTATTTCCGCTACCTGCTGACGGCTATCTCGCCTCGGCTCAACATCAATTTCTTCTTCAAAAGATGCCATGGAAAAAGGCCGGATTTGCGGAATCCGAAGACGTTGGACGAAAAGATCCAGTGGATGAAACTGCACTACTACAAGGATAATCCGCTGGTCTATCAGTGCGCCGACAAGTTGCGCGTGCGCGACTATGTGCAGGCGTGCGGACTCGGACACATTCTCAACGACCTGATTTCCACCTATCGTTCCGCCGATGAAATCGACTGGACCGTCCTGCCCGATCAGTTTGTGCTGAAATGGAACTTCGGTTGTGGCGGAAATGTGATTTGTAGGGACAAGTCTGCTTTGGATAAAAATCAGGTAATCAATGAGATAAGCCGCTTCCAGAAGATCAAGGCGCACCTGATTGCCGCTGAGCCGCAGTATCGGATGGAGAAGGTGCTGCTGTGCGAGAAGTTGATCGAGACGGACGATGGTCAGCCGCCGGTGGATTACAAGTTCTACTGTTTCAACGGGGAGGCAAAGTACGTGCTCTGTTGCGTTGGGCGCGACGGCCAGCACAAGCCCGCGTTCTACTTTTTCGACCGCAGTTGGCAGTTGCAGCGGCTCAACCGCAGTTCGCTCGATCTGCCTGCCGACTTCGCCGTGCCCAAGCCCGCCGGCATCGACGCGCTCTTCGACTATGCCGAAAAGTTGTCGAAGCCGTTTCCTTTCGTCCGCGCCGACTTCTACTTGGAAAACGGGCGCGCCATCTTCGGTGAACTGACCTTCACGCCAGCAGGCGGTTTCGACGCCGGCCGGCTGCCCGAAAGCGACCTGCTCTTCGGCAGCATGGTGCAGTTGCCGCCCGCCAACGCCCCCAAATTGTCCGCCGTATGAGAGTGTTACACCTTTGCAACGACTTTGCCGGCAGCACCGTCCACGCCGAACTCTACCGCCGCCTTGACGCCGCGGGCGTGGAACAGGTGGTCTATTGCCCCATCCGCCACCCCCAACTCGACGGCCGCAATCGCTTTGAATCCCAACACACCGAATTCATCTATTCGCCCATCCTTAAGCCGTTGCATCGGGCTTCTTTTCATTTGAAAATCAAGAAGATAGTGGAAGATGTGGAGTCCAAGGTTGATCTCTCGACCATCGACTGCATCCATGCCACCACACTCTTCAGCGACGGCGCCGTGGCCCTGCGGTTGCATCGGAAACGCGGACTGCCCTACATCGTGGCCGTGCGCAATACCGACATCAACGTCTTCATGCGCTACATGCCGCACCTGTGGGGTGAGCATCGGCAAGTGGTGCGCGAAGCCCACAAGGTGGTCTTCATCTCGCCCAATCTGCAACGCCGCACGCTTCATCACCGCACGCTCAAGCCGGTCGTGCAACTGCTTGCCGGAAAGGGCGTTGTCGTTCCCAATGGCCTGAATGACTTTTGGCTCAATAATTTGAGGTTGGAAGGGGGAAACGGAGAAAATCATTCGGTGGTCTATGTGGGAAAGTTCGACAGTAACAAAAATGTGGAGCGCTTGGTGAATGCCGTGTTGAAATTGCGTGCTGATATTCCTGACATTCACTTGGATTTGGTGGGCGGTGATGGTGAGCGCGAGGTGGCTGTATTGCAGTTGGTGCAACAAAATCCCGACACGATCTCCTATCTTGGTCCCATTTTCGACAAACCGCTGTTGCAGTCCATTTACTTGAAAAACAGCGTTTTCGCAATGCCATCCAAGAAGGAGACCTTCGGATTGGTCTATTTGGAGGCGTTATCGCAAGGGCTGCGGGTGATGTACACGCGCGGCGAGGGCATCGACGGGCTGTTCGATGTGATGGTAGGGGAGGCGGTCAACGCCTTCGATGAGGATGACATCACGGATGCGCTCCGACGGTTGCTGTTGGAGCCGAACCGTTACCAACGACTTCTGCCAGAGGACTTTGCAAGGTTCCGCTGGGATGACATTGCAGAAGTATATGCAGGGATGTATGGAGAGATGACGGGATCGGAGATGTAGTCTTTGGGCAGCTTTGCTGTATTGGTAACTACGGATTATGCAGATTGGCACGGATTAGCGCGGATGAATCGAAAGGAATAACCATACAACTCAGATCAAGTCGATGAGTTTGTAGTGGTGAACTGTGCGAAGTGCGTGGATTCCGTCACTACCGTCTCACCCGCTGCAGACGGTTGTCGTCGGCGTAGTAGAGCGTGTCGATGGTGCTGCCGTAGCCGCACCACACTCCGATGACGTTGTCTCCTCTGATGTTGCAAGGAACGGGTGCGGGGCTCATGAAGGGGTTTTGCCCGATGGCTAATTCATAGGTCATCGCCGACCAGTATAGGTAGGCGTCGTAGTCGAGCATGGAGGTCTTGAGGTAGATGGTGTCGCCCTTACGATAGGTGATGCGGTAAAATTCATTCTTTTCCTCGTCGGTCATGGTGGGGGCGAAGAGCGCGGATGGGTTGGCGCGCAGGATCTCGTAGTTAACGGTCAGTCCGTTGAAGGTGGCGTCGTCGAAGGCCACGGGCATGGAGGTGACCCAGAGTCGGTCGTGCAGTCGCTTGCCGTGTACTTTGATCCGGAACTGGTAGTAGTCGTGGGTGGCGGGGTTGTCGGTGAGCAGGATGCGGCTGGTGGGCGTGGTGTCGTTGGCATCGGAGAAGGCGAGCCACGCGGAGTCAAGCCGGAACGGATCGCGAATGGTGGTGGAGGCAGTGTAGGTCTGCCCGCCGTATTCGACGGTGAGGTCGTAGCGCTTGCCGGGTTCCCCTTTGATGTTCTGTCCCACGTAGGCGAGATAGACGGGCGAATCCTCGCAAAGGGCGAAGTGCAGCTGTTCGCTTTGCCCATCGCAACTCACTGTCACCACGGCGTCGCGGATGAAGACGTCGTTCATCAGCGTCTGGATGTCGATGGGGTCGAAGTAGGGCACGCTGCGGCTGACGATGACCATGGCCGGCGAGCCGTTCTCAATGCTTCCCTCAATCACGATCTTCGGTTCGTAGTCAGGCGGTTGCACCTCGATCTCCTTCTGGCACGAAGGCAGCATCAGGGCGGTGAGGCCGATGATGAGGATCAGTTGGAGCAGTTGGCGCATGACGGTATGTTTTTTTCGGCTGCAAAGTTACAAGAAAATCTCGATATGGAGTGGTTTAAAAGGAAACAACCGCCTTTCGGCGGCTGTCCCTTCATAAAATCCCAAACAAAAATTTTATAAAACCCCTTTTTTGCTTGCTTCTAAAATGCTGTTCCATACGCCATTTTTGCTCATGGTACGCATGGCCTTGGCAGAAACCTTCAGATAGACGAACTCGTTGAGTTCAGGAACGAAGAATCTCTTGGTGTGGAGATTCGGCTTGAAGGTTCTTTTCGTTTTAATATTGGAGTGGGAAACATGGTTTCCTACGATCGCTTTCTTTCCGGTAATCTGGCAAACTCTTGACATCTTGTCTCTTCTTTTCTTGTGTTGTTATCCTCAAATCGGGACTGCAAAAGTACAACTATTTTTTATATCTACAACACTTTCTTGCAATTTTTTCTAAAAATATTTCTAAACTCTTCAATATCAGATGGATAAGTTAATTTCTGATTGGAGATTTCTCCTTCGACGATTTTGATCTTCGCGTGGGGAAAATAGTGTAAAAATAGTCCGCAATCATCTGTCACAGAAATGTTTGCATCTGTTTTGGCGGCGATGGCGGCGGGACGGAAGGATCGGAGGTGAAAACCCTGTGGGGTCTGTGCCAATTGGAAGATTTTGCGGTCGAGGGCGCATTTTACGTTGTCGTTGTCGGTTTGGAGGAGGGTGTCGCGGAGGGGGAGTGCGGGCACGGCGGCGTCGGCGTGGTCGAGGGTGTCGAGGAGATGGTTGATGAGGGTGGGGGAGGTGAAGGGGCGGGCGGCGTCGTGGATGAGCAGGATGGCGTCGTCGAGGTTGCCGCATGCCTCGACGGCGGCGACGGTGGAGAGATGGCGTTCGGCACCGCCTGGGACAGTGAGCCGCCATTTGCGGTAGCCGCCGCCGGTGCGCAGGACTTCTGTGCGCGCGAGATGGTCGGCATGTGCCACCACGATGATTTCGTCGATGCGTGGGTGCTGCTCGAACAGGTCCACGGTGCGTTCCAGCAGGGTGCGGCCGGCCATGTCGAGGAACTGTTTGGGCTGGCTCTCACCGGCGCGGCTGCCGGTACCGCCGGCCAATATCGCTGCTATCGTTTTCATATTCACAATGTTATTGAAAATTCCTACTGCTTCTTTCCCTCCAGAGTGTTGCTCCAGGCGGGGGTGAATGAGTCGGGGATTTTGATGTTGGTGGGGCGCGGTGTATTCACCTTGAAACTCTTCAGTGTGGCGTCAATCCGGGTCTCTTCGGAGTTGATGTCAATGGTGAGATGGGTGAAGAAGGAGAGCATATCCGTTCCCGCCGCTGTCGAGACGGAGGTCGTGTCTATAACATAATCATTGTATTTCACGGAGACGCTGCGCATGCTTTTGAGGTCGGTGATGTCGTTTTGCAGTAGGATGCCGCCCTCGCCAAGCCGGATTTCCTGCATGATGGCGGTGTCGCCGGCGGAGCGTTGCGGCCAGAAGTAGTGCAATTGTCCGGCCTCTTCGGTGCTGGTGCAGGGGCCGGTGAAGTCGGCGAGGTCGCGGGCGTTCATGAGCGACTGCACCCAGTTGAAGGTGAGCGGGAAACCGAAGATGCGCATGAAGATGCTGTAATCGCCTCTGTAGTAAGTCTTATCGAGTTTGTTGACATAGACGACGGAGTCGGGGGTGAGCACAACGCGGGCGAGTTCGATGCCGGAACGGTTGAGGTTGAAGTACATGAGACTGTCGGTGCGGTTGATGAAGAAGCATTGGAAGGCGAGGTCTTGGTCGCCGGTGGTCATGGAGACCTTCATCTGGTAGGAGAGCCAGTCGAAGTGGTTGGTTTTCAGGGCGCTGTCAATCGGCCACGACGCCGCCGACATCATTTCCGCGGTTGTCGTGCCGGCGGGTGCGGTCGTCATCGGTAGGTCCTGCGCGCGGGCTGAAAGCAGTGCGCCGCAGGTTATGATTAGGATGAGTAGCGTTCTTTTCATGATGGACATTTCTTATTAAACGTTGAAAAAGGGGGGATAGTTTAAAAGGGGGAGAAAATAATGGAAGAATGACGTGGCTCTCCCGTATTAACTGTTTTTTCAAAATGACGAAATCTTTTCACGAAGCATTTGCCAAAAGCGTTTTGTCAGAATTATTTTTGTGGAATTCCGCACTATTATTCTTTTTTGTATATTTGCACCATGAAATAATATTCATAACCAAAACGATTTATTCACCCAAACCCTCTTGATCATGAAGACTGTTTTTTTCCGCTGCAAACATTGCGGCAATGTGATTGTGAAGACTGTTGACTCCGGCGTGCCGGTGGTATGCTGTGGCGAGCCGATGGAAGAGCTCGTGCCCCAGACCACCGATGCAGGCGTGGAGAAGCACCTGCCCGTGGTGACCCGCCTTGACGACGGTGCCGTCAAGGTTGATGTCGGCAGTGTGGCCCATCCGATGCTGCCCGCCCACTACATCCAGTTCATCTACTTGGAGACCGAGAACGGCGGCCAGTTCGTGCGCCTTGCCCCCGACCAGGCCCCTACCGCCACCTTCCGCTGCTACGACAAGCCCGTTGCGGTTTACGAGTTCTGCAACCTGCACGGACTCTGGAAGACGGAGTTGTGAGCGGTCGCCGTTCCGCGGCACCCTTTCTAAAAGAAGGGGGAGTAACAAATTGTGGGAGAAGTTGTTATAGGTTATTCGGTAATCTCAACACTCTCTCTTTCCACTCTAATCTGTAACCTTACAACTTGAAACCAAAAATCCCCATCCAATCGGACGGGGATTCTTTTTTGTCGTATCGCTTGTTGTGGCGGGATGCCTTACTCCTTCACCAACGTGCTGTTGGCGATCATCTTGCCGTCGGTGATGACGCGGACGAAGTAGATGCCGTCGGCATAATCGGAGAGGTTGAGTTCCAGGGTATGGGAGGTCATGGTCTGGCGGAGCAACTGCTTGCCGCAGAGGTCGTAGAGCAGGATCTCGGAGCCCGCGACGTCGCAACTCACGGTGCAGGTGCTGGTGGCGGGATTCGGGTAGATGCTCACGGTGTGGCCGTACTCGGCGATGCCGACGTTCTGTGTGGAGAAGGTGGCGACGTTGCTCCACGGGCTGATGTTGTCGGGAGCGCAGACGCCCTGAACGTACACGTCATAGGCAGTGCCGGGTGTGAGGTTGGTCAGGGTGTAGATGTTGTTGTTGGCGGTGACTTGGGTGCCGTTGCCGTGGATGAAGCCGTTGGGACCGTACTCGATGTTCCAACTGGCGGCATTGCCGGCGTCCCAAGTGATGGTGGCGCTGTTGGTGGTGACATTGGTAACGGTGATATTGGCGGGCACGCTGCAGTCGCCGGGGGCGCCGACGCGGATGTCGTCGATGTCGATGACGCTGCTCATGTCAACCATCGTGGTGGGGTCCATGCCACCGAAGATGTCGTCCATGTTGTTCATATCGACTATGCTCACGAAGGCGATCTGGTAGGTGGCGGAGGGGGAGAGAAGGGTGATCTGTTCGCGGGTCCAGTCGCTGGCGGCGCTGGTGAACTGTTGCAGGTATGCCCAAGTGCCGGTGGGGGAAGTGCGGTAGAGGACTTGCAACGTGAGCGGGATCATCAGGGAGTGCTGGCGACGGTAGAAGGTGAGTTCCACCGGGCCGGTCATGCCCGTGAGGTCAAGGATGGGGGAGATGAGGCGTGCGGAGCCGGTGCCGAAGTCCATCATGCCGCCGAACATTGAGAGAATGTCGAGGATGGAAGGCTCGCCGCCGCCCATGAGGTCGCCGAAAATGGAGTTGGAGTAACTGATGCCGTAGGCGCCGGTGTGGGCACTGTAGCCGATTTCCCAGTTGTCCTGGGCTTCCAAGACCTCGGCCAACCAGCAGTCGAGACTGTTGTCGTCGAAGTCCTCGAGGAAGGGGTTGTTGTTGTCAACTGCGATGACGGGGCATGCGGTGGTGAAGGTGACGGGGGTGCCCCAGTAGGAGGTGTCGTTGGCACCGCAGATGGCGCGCACGTTGACGGTGTATTCTGTTGACGGGGTGAGGCCGGTGACGGTGTAGGGGTGCGCGTTGACGATGTTGCTGACGCCGTTGCAGGTCACTTCCCAACTGTTCTGGCTGGCGCTGCCGGGGGTCCAATCGACCTCGACGGAGTTGGGGGAGATGGCATCGACGCTGATGGTGAGCGGTTCGGCGCAGCTGCGCAGGATGCGCGCGGTGAAGTCGTCAATGCAGCAGGTGGATGTGGCGGTGGTGCTGGGATCGCTCCAGCGGAAAGCGAGGCGCGCGTGTGTGCCGTTGCAGACCGGATAGATACTCAGCGGGATCACATGGTTTGCCGAGGGCTCGATGACGTAGTTGTTGCTCTGGATGATGCAGATGTTGGTGAATGTGTTGGGATCGGAGGGATCGGTCATGAAGCCGAGGGTGAGCACGCCGGCGGTGTCGGTGGACATGGCGGTGTTGAAGATGAGTTGCAGTTCCCCGAGGGCATTGGTGAATTCGGGCAGGATGACGTAGTTGTCGATGCCGGCGTTGGCGAGGGTGATGATGCCGAAGAGGGTGCTTCTGCCGCTGGTGATGGCGAGGGCGTTGTCGCCTTCGTTCGGAACGTAGGTGCCGTTGAAGACCTTGGGCTCGTAACCGGCGGTCGAGCCGCTGAAGTTATAGTCCCAGCAGCCGGGCATGGGGCCGGCGGTGCCCACCGCATTGGAGGCGGTGTAGTTGCTGAAGTCCTCGGTATAAGGCATGTTGTCGGTGATGGAGATGGCGTCGCAGGGGGTGTTGAAAGCGACGGGGCCGAACCAGTCGGAAGTGCTGCCGCCGCAGTCGGCCTGGACGTAGGCCTGGTAGGCGGTACCCGGCGCGAGGGGTGCGATCGTCTTAGTGGGCGTGCCGCTGGCCTGCACTTGCGAGCCGGTGCCGAGTGCGAAACCGACGGGACCATATTCAATCTTCCAACTGCTCTCGGCACCTTGGGGCGTCCACGTCAGGACGGCGTCCGTGGAGGTGACGTTGCCAACGGTAAGTGCCGTCGGAATCAGGCAGTTGGTTTCCGTCGTTATGGATATGTCGTCGATGTAGGCGCCACTTAAACTGCTGGCGGATACACCCTTGAAACCTATCTGCACGAGGGAGATGTTGGCCGGCAGATAGAGCGAATCGAGGGTGAAGGTGGTGTCGGCGGCGGTGAAACTGCGCAGCAGGACCCAGTCTTCGGCCACGTTGGTGCGGTAATAGACGTGCAGCGCGGTGACGGAGAGCAACAGCCGCTGTTGCAGGTGATAGAAACTGAGTTTGGCTACGCCGGAAAGTCCAGACAGGTCGAGTGCCGGCGAGATGAGCATTGTCTCGTTGCCCGCGCTCCAGTCAAGGAAGTAGGCGCTTTTGCCTCCGCTATGCGCTTGCGAGGTGCTCTGCGTCCACAACGAGGAACCGACGAGCGTGTCTTGTGTCCAGCCAACCATCGTGCTGTCTTCGAAACTCTCGAAATAGGGGTTTTGGTCGGTCACCACAATGACTTGCGCCGTCGTGGTGGATCTCATGCCGCCTATTACCATCAACAGGACGGCCATCATCAGGATGTAAATTTTTTTCATGTATAATAAGGATTTGTTGTTGTTAATATTGATTCGCAAAAATACGATTTTTTTAGAAACGATTTCATTGATGATTTGGCTTTCAACGAATTGAGATAATTTGTAAGCGGACATGTGAATTTTTAGGATATTTAGTTGACAGATAACACTGGGGTATTGCTTTCTCAAATCAGAAAAATCATGTAAATTTGCAGTCTCTTTGCGGAGCGTTTCTGACTTCGCCAATCCGTTCTTTCTATGTCTATTATTCAATAAAAAATAAACACTATGAATCCTTTGTTTGAAAAATCAGTTTATGTGGCCCGTCGCGAGGCGCTGGCCCGCAAGATGGGGTCGGGCATCCTGCTCTTCCTCGGCAACAACGACTCTCCGATGAACTATCCCGCCAACACTTATGATTTCCGGCAGGACAGCAACTTCATCTACTATTTCGGACTGGCTGTGCCGTCGTTGGCCGCCATCATCGACGTGGATGAGAACCGCACGATTCTGTTCGGTGACGATTTCACCATCGATGATATCATCTGGGTGGGCGACCAGCCCTCCATCAGCGACTTGGCTTCCCGCGTGGGCATCACCGAGTCGATGCCGATGGCGAGGTTGCAGGATTATTTGGTTCGCAACGCTGCCCGCAAGATCCATTTCGCCAAACCTTATCGTCATGACCTGCAGATTACGCTCGCCAACCTGCTGGGCAAGAATGTGAACGATGTCAAGTCGCTGGCTTCCATCGAGTTGCATAAGGCCATCATCTCCATGCGTTCCGTCAAGGAAGATCGCGAGATCGAAGAGATGGAGAAGGCAGCGAACATGGCTTACGAGATGCACACCGCGGTGATGCGTCACTGCAAGCTGGGGGCGACCGAGCACCAGTTGGTGGGGGTGGCCACGGGTGTGGCGCACGGCGAGGGCAACGGCTTCTCGTTCCCCATCATCCTGACGCAGCACGGCGAGATCTTCCACAACACCGACCATAATGTGGCCTTGCAGGCGGGCAAACTTCTTCTGGTGGATGCCGGCGTGGAGGGACTGATGAACTACTGCTCCGACAAGACCCGCACCTACCCGGTGACGGGCAAATTCACCCGTAAGCAGCAGGATATCTACGAGATTGTGCTGAAGGCCAACATGGAGGGGATCTCCTTGGTGAAGCCCGGCACTCCCTACCGTGACATTCACTTCGCCGCCGCCGAAATTGTGATGCAGGGGTTGAAGGACCTCGGTCTGATGAAGGGCGATGTGAAGGAGGGCGTCCGCCTCGGCGCGCACGCGCTCTTCTTCCCCCACGGTCTCGGACATCAATTGGGATTGGACGTTCACGACATGGAAGGTCTTGGCGAGGATTACGTCGGCTACAACGAGGAGTTCCGCCGCAGCGAGATCTTCGGGACCGCCAACCTGCGCATGGCCCGTCATCTCGAACCGGGCATGGTGATGACCGTTGAACCCGGCATATACTTCATTCCCAAGTTGATAGAGATGTGGAAGAAGGAAGGCCATCTGGCACAGTTCATCAATTACGACAAACTGGATGAGTACCTCGACTTCGGCGGTATCCGCATTGAGGACGACGTGTTGGTGACCGCCGACGGCCGTCGCGTGTTGGGCCAGCCGATTCCGAAGAGCGTTTCCGAGTTGGAGGCGATCGTGGGATTGTAGAAATGTTTCATGATTGAATTGTAGCGATGTTTCGTACAACGTCGCTACAGTTCAATTTTGTAAGAGGAAAGGAAAGTCGTTGACTACCGGCGTTTTCTGGGTCCTTTCATTGCGCTGCTCTTGCTGTAGCGCGGCTTGCCGGTGCCGAGGTTGGAGCGGTTGCGCATCCGTCTGTACTGTTTGGTGACGCCGTCGTCTTTGAGGGCGTCGTTGGCGGTGGCGTTGCGCGGGTTGGCTCCACGATGCATGGGAAAGTCGAACTGGTAACTGACGCCGACGACGGTGTTCCAGACGCCCTCGAAGGCGCGCTGGCCGGAGGTGTAGGCGTCGAGGTAGTCGGTGGCGGTCCAGGTGATGCCGGTCTCAAAGAAGATGCGCAGTTCGGGCAGGGGGCGGTAGCTGGCGCCGAGCATGACGGGCATGGCGAAGGCGCAGCGGTAGCCGGTGGCGAACCACTCGCCGGTCTCTGGATCCTGCTCTCCGGCAGGGAAAAAGTCAACCATCTCACCGGTGTTGGTGTTCCACACTTTGGAGCGGAAGGCATAGACGCCGAAGCCGATCTTGGGATAGACCGCCCAGTTGGTCTTGAGGTTGCACATGGAGAGTATATCCAGCGTATTGGAGATGACGACCTCGGTGTTCCATGAGGTGCGGAAGGCGAGCGCATCGTATTTGTCGGCACCGGAGAGGCGCCCGAACTTGAAATCGAGGGCGAGGGTCCAGAAAGGGGTCATGCGCTTGCCGAAGTAGCCGCCGATGACAAAATGACGGTTCTGATAAAATGACCGTTGGAAGGGCGTGGCGGGGAAGATTTTGTTGGTGTTGTCGTTCACGTCGCCGTAGAAGGAGTTGACACCGAAGTTGATGCCGCCTTCCCAGGCTTCATAGTCATTGTAAAAATAGTAATTGTTTTCTTGGGCTTTGGAGGAGCCGAAGGCGAGAAATATAGCCAGGAAAAGGAGGAATACGTATCTTTTCATCTCATTGTCAAATGGTTAGAATCCATCAAGTGGAAGGTAAATGGTTGGCAAAAGTAATAAAAATCCTACAATTATCAAGAATATGATGAAAGGAAAAATAAATTTCGCCCATTTGGCGTAGGGGATGCGTGCGATGCCGAGGGCGCCGATGAGGACGCCGGAGGTGGGGGTGATCATGTTGGTGAAGCCGTCGCCGAATTGGAAGGCGAGGACGTTGGTCTGGCGGGAAATGCCGATGATGTCGGAGAACTCGGCCATCATGGGGATGGTGAGAGCGGCCTTGGCTGAGCCGGAGGGGATGATGAGATTCAACAGATTTTGTATCAGATACATGCCGCCGAGTGCGCCCTCTCTGCCGCTGTGGGCGACAGCATTGGAAGAGCCGTAGAGGAGCGTATCGACGATGTGTCCCTCTTGCAGGATGACGATGATGCCGCCGGCAATGCCGACGATGAGGGCCGGGTTCAATATGTCTTTGCATCCCTCCAAAAACTGGCGGATGATGTCGTCGAAGCGGGTGTTGTAGGCGAATCCGGCGGCCAGGCCCATGGCGAAGAAGAGTGCGGCGATCTCGCCGACGTACCAGCCGTAACCGAGCACGCCCACCACCAGCATGACGATGGTGAGGAAGAGCAGGGTCATGATGTAGCCGTGTACGGATTTCAGGATGCTGTAAACGCCCAATCCGATGAAGATGACTGCGATGACGGGGAAGATGACCCAGGTGCGCTCGCCGCCGCCGACGGTGAGGGTGGTGTGGGGGTAGCAGATGGCGAGGAAGATGAGTAAGACGCTCACGAGCGAGAAGACAACCCAAGTGCTGGCGGTCGCCTTCCGAACACCCTGATCGGCCTGTTGCGTCACCTTGTCGCGCCAGAAGCCGTCGGCCTCGTGCATGAACGACTTTTCGGGGCTCTTCTTCACGCGGTGGGCGTACCAGAGGGTGAAGAGGATGGCGAGGGTGGTGAGGATGAGCCAGCAGAGCAGGCGGTACCCCAGTCCAGAGAAGGGTTGCAGGCCGGAGAGCCCTTGGGCGATGCCGATAGTGAAGGGGTTGAAGAGCGCGCCGGCGAAGCCGACGTGGGCGGCCACGTAACACATCAGCACGCCGGTGACGGAGTCGTAGCCCATAGACACGGCAAGGGGCACGAAGATGGCGACGAAGGCGAGTGTCTCCTCACTCATGCCGAAGATGGCTCCGAAAGCACTGAACAACAGCATGATGAGGATGATGACTATGTTGTTGACGCCGATGGCCTTCAGTGGCTTGAAGCGTTGCAGTTTCCGGGTGAAGCCGAGGAAGGAGTAGATGCCCTTGTTGATGGCTTCGGTGCTGTTGAGGATCCAGAAGGCGCCGCCGATCATGAGAATGAAGACGATGATGTTGGCGGTCTTCTGGAAGCCGGCGAAGAAGGCGGTGAAGATCTGCCAGGTCTGCGGGTTGCCGTCAACGGCGTGGTAGGAGCCCTGGATGACGTTGCCGGCTTCATCGCGGGCGTATTCGCCGGCGGGCACGAACCAGGTGAGCGCGGCGCAGGCGACCACGATGCAGAAGACGATCGTGAAGGTGTGCGGGATCTTGAACTTGCGGAGGGCACTCATGGTAGGGAAGGGTTATCGGATGGGACGGAACATTCGTTTCCAGCGCACCTTGCCGTCGCCCCAGTTGCGGCCTTTGTCAAGCGACATCCAGACGAATATGGGCTTGCCCACGATGTGGTCTTCGGGCACAAAGCCCCAGTAGCGCGAGTCGGCGGAGTTGTGTCGGTTGTCGCCCATCATGAAGTAGTAGTCCATCTGGAAGGTGTAGGAGGTGGCCACCTTGCCGTTGATGTAGATCTTGCCGTTCTTCCGCTCCAGCGTGTTCAACTCGTAGTTTTTGATGATGCGGTCGTAGAGGACGATGGTGGTGTCGTTGATGGGAACGGTCATTCCTTTTTCGGGGATGACGATGGGGCCGAAGTTGTCCTTGTTCCACGGGTAGCGCGGGTCGTGGGGGAAGATGCTCTCGTCGTAGCCGTAATTCTCATCCACTTGAGGGACGAGGATCTTGCCCATGTCGCGCAGTTCGGCCAGCTGGCTGTCGGTGAGGAAGAGGTATTGGTTGCCGGCGGCATCGGTATAGACATCTTCGGCGTTGATGCGCAGGCGTTTGATGACGCGCTTGGAGATGCCGCCACCCGGAGCGACGTAACTGAATTGCCGATTTTTCGGGACCGGGGCTTTTTTGCCGTTAATATAAACCACACCCTTGCGGATGGTGAGTTCTTCGCCGTGGCTGGCGATGCAGCGTTTGACGTAGTTCTCGCGTTTGTCGATGGGGCGGTAGCGGACAGTGAAGTCGGCCTTGACAGCGTCGGAGGCGGATTTGCCGGCGTGTTTGTGGCGCACGGCGGCGACGAAGGATTCGCCGTAGTGGGCGGTGACATAAGCTAATGACGCGGGTTGGGCGTTGGGGTTGAGGATGGCGTCGTACTCGCGCACGATGGCGTAGTAACTGCGATCCTGCTGCTCAATGGCTACGGTGTCGCCGTCAGGATAGTTGAAGACGATAGGGTCGTTGTCCTTCAGTTCGGTGGTGCCGGGCAACCGCATGTAGGGTAGTTCGAGCCAGGTGACGAAACTCGGCACGGCGGTGGTGAAGACCAACGTGTGCTGCATGAACGGCATCGCCAGTACGGTCTGCGGGATGCGCTGGCCGTAGTGGTATTTGCTCACGGCGAGGTAGTCGCCCACCATCAGCGAACTCTCCATGGAGGAGGAGGGGATGGCGTAGAGTTCGATGAAGAAGGTTCGGAAGATGTAGGCGGCGGCGACGGCGAAGATGATGGCATCGCCCCAGCCCCGTGCCCACGACTTCCGAAACTCCGGCAGTTCCGCGCGGGGGGTGAAATGCTCTTTTTTCATCAATCCCAAATAGGGAAGATAGAAGAAATAGAAGAGCGTTCCGGGTATTAAATATAGATAACTTGTTTTGTTAAAGCATCTTATCGTCTCCCAAACCATGTAGTAACCCATGAAGACGTTGATGAAGGGGATAAGATACAGCAACATCCACCACCACGGGCGGTCGATGACCTGGCGCATCCATACCCAGATGCGGTAAACGGGAATCAGCGAGAGCCAGCCCTTGACGCCTGCCTTGCGGAAGACGGTCCATAATCCAATCTGAAATCCGACCGCCTGCACGACCGAGATGATGATGACTGCTGTATAGGAAAGTGTCATGGTTTATCTGTTGATTTTGCCTTTTTTGTCGGCTTGTTGATATAACTCTTTGATTTTCTTGTCGATATAATCTTTCTTCTTCTGTTGGATCAGCATGGTGCGCACGCTCTCGCGATAATCGTCCGACTCTTCGCCGGAGAGGGATGACTTGTAATCGAGGATGACGACGAGATAACTGTTCTCGCCGCTGGAAGTCTCGTAGGTGAGGGGGAAGTCGTGTTGGCTTTTGTTGAGTTCGATGTTGGTTTCCAGTTGGATGTCGTCCCAGAAGAGCCACTGGTCGTCGTTGATGAAGTACTCCACGGAGTCGCCGCAGATGAGGGCGATGGAGTCCTTGCTCTCCTGTCGGCGGCTTTCGTCGAACAGCAGGCCGCGCAGTTCGGCGAGTAGGGGAGACCCCTTCGGGAGTTTGACATAGTTGATCTTCACGATCTCCTTGTCGGGCACGAGGTTGACCTTCATCTGTCGGATGGCGGTGCGGACTTCTTCGTCGCTCACTTGGAACTTCGAGGCGTCGGCGGTGAGGTGTTCGAAATAGCGTTGTTTGAGCAGGGTCTTGCGGTATTCCGTTATCTCCGAATCAAAGACCTTTTCTTTGATACTCAGGGCTTTGTCGGCTTCGTATAGGATGATTTGCTCTGTAATCCAGTCTTCGATGATCTTGTGGGCCAAGTCGATGCTGTCTTGGGTGTTGAGACCGCTCGGGATGAGGGCGCTCACTTCGGAGGCGAAGAGTTTCTTGTTGTGCGTTTCAGCCACAACCCAGTCGTCGTGGCGGCAGCCGGCGCACATGCAGAGCAGCAGGGAGAAGGCGAGGAGGGCGCGTTTCACGTTACTTTTTGATGAGGGTGGAAAAGACGCGTTCATCGACTTGCGGGTTATACTTCTTGCGCAGTTCGAGGATCCACTGTTTGTCGAGGAAGTCCTGGTAGTCGGTGATGACGATGGCCTTGATCTCGGAGAGTGGCTTGGGCTGGTTTGTTTTGGGGTCCATGTATTTGTCGAGGTGGGTTTCGTAGAACTCCGCTAAGCCGGTGCTGTCCTGGATGGCGGCGGCCCACACCTTGGTGGTGTTGATCTCGTAGAGCACCATGCCGTCGTGGAACTCTTGCACCAGTTCGCGCAGTTCGGGGTATTTCTCCAGCAGGCGTCCGTGCTCGAAGCGCATGATCTGTTCCTGCACGTACATGTCGAAGCGCTCCTGCATGAAAGGCTCGAACTCGTTGGGGGTGAGGCGCATGCCTTTGAATCGGTTGATGTACTTGCCGAACTCCTCGGCGGTGACGGTCTTGTCGCCGAAGGTAGCCATGGGCTTGAGTTTCTCAATGCCGGCGATGGCGCTGAGGTCGGACTCCTTGTTCTGGAAGAATTCGGGCGGCATGTTCTTGAGGAAGAGTTTCATGGCCTTGGCTCTCCCAGGCTCTTGGTAGTTGTACTCTTTTTTCAGTTTGACGATGAACGACTCCTTGCTCTTGTGGGAGCGTTGGTCGCGGGTGATGCGGTTGACCAGCGAGTAGCGGGTGTCTTCATCAAGTACGAAAGGCTTGATTTCCACTACTTTGATGATGTGCCAGCCGTTGTGGGAGGCGATGGGCTGGGAGATCTCGCCCTCTTTGAGGTTGAGGATGGCCTTCACGAAGTCGCCTTGGCGGCGGTTGGGGGCGAAGGGCTCCTGCATGCCTCCGGTCTCCTGAACGTCCTTGTCTTCGGAGAATTTCTTGGCGGCGTCCTCGAAGGACATGCCCTCCTTCAGTGCCTGCTGCGCCTGTGCCAGTTTGATGGCCGTGGCATTGGTGCGCTGGCCCTCTTTGGCGAGCGAGTCGGAGACGTAGATCTGGGCGATGGTGATCTGTTGGATGGCGGGGATGCGGTCTTGTACGTAGATGATGTGGTAGCCGAATTGGGTGCGTACGGGCTTGGAGATTCCGCCGACGGGGGTGTTGTAGGCGCCGGTTTCGAAGGGGTAGATGAGGTCGAAGACGGTGAAGTAGCCGAGGTCGCCCTTGTTGCCGGTGTGCACGCGCTGGGTTTGCGGATTCACCATGTCGCGGGCGGAGGGGTCGTCGGAGTATTCCACGGCGGCGTCGGCGAAGGAGATGGCGCCGGACTTCACCTCCTCATAGATGCGCATGGCCTTGGCGTAGGCCTCGGCGGTGTCTTTCGGGGAGGCCATCTCACCACAGTTCACTAAGATGTGCGACGCGCGGATGTACTCTTTCGAGCGGGCGATCACCTCGTCCTCCAGCGCCTGGGTCACTTCCTTGTCCACTAAGTATTGCTGTGCGGACTGGTTTTGGTACTGTTTGAGTTCCATCTTGAACTTGCGGGCGGTGTCAAGTTGCAGAAGTTCCCCCTCCTTCACCTTCAGTTTGAAGTTGATGAAGAGGTCGAGGTACTCGCGCAGGTCGGCTTCGGTGGCCTTGCTGAGGTTGTTGTTCTTTCCGTAGGTCTTCAGGAACTCGTCGGCAGTGATTTTTTCATCGCCGATGGTGAGCAGCACGTCGGAGTTGTTTTGGGCGCGTGCGGTGAGTGCGGCGACCGCGAGGAGCAGGATTGCGAGGATTTTCTTCATATTACTTATTTTTGAGGATACAATTTTTCAAACTGCAAAAATACTATTTTTTTACAAAACGACGGGTGATGAATGCAATTTGGTCGCCGGAAATGATCTGTGATCTATCCCCTGCAACCTATAACCTAAAAAGTTGTACCTTTGCGGCATCAAACGAGATGGTATGTTTGTCTTTTATTGTCCTGAATTACAACAAAATACGGTAACATTGTCGCCAGACGACTCGCGGCATTGCGCGAAGGCGCTGCGGATGCGCCCTGGCGACGCCATCCGGCTGACCGATGGCGCCGGCACCCTCGCCGATGCGTCGTTGTTGTCCGTCGCGCCCGACGGTTGCGTGGCCGAGGTGACCGCCCGGCGCGAAGTGCCGCCGCGGACGCTCCGACTGCACCTTGCCGTTGCGCCCACCAAGAACGCCGACCGCATGGAGTGGCTAGTGGAAAAGACCGTGGAACTCGGCGTGGAGCGGATCACCTTCGTCGTGTGCGAGCACTCCGAACGCCGCCGCATTGACCTCGACCGCATGCACCGGCTGGCCGTCGCCGCCCTCAAGCAGTCGCAGACGGCCTGGCTGCCGGAGTTGCAAATGGCTGATTTCAAGGATTTCATAGCGGAACAGGCGGCGACGGATGCCGCCCGGTACGTGGCCTGGTGCGACGACGACAACACTCGCCAGTTCGCCGATGCCGACTTTGCTGCCGGCACTGTGCTGCTGCTCATCGGTCCCGAAGGCGACTTCTCGCCCGTCGAGATCGACCTCTGCCGCACCCACGGCTATGTGGAGGTGAAATTAGGAAGCCGCCGACTCCGGACGGAAACGGCGGCTCTCTTTGGTTGCGTTATCGTGGCTTCCCACAATTAGTTACATCAACTCCACGCTTCGTTTTACGAAGTCGCTCAATTTCTCGCCCGTCAGCAGGTTCTGCGACAGCAGCGCCAAGTCGATGAGTTGGTGGGTGAGTGCTTCCTTGCGGGCTTCGTCGCTCTCGCCGAGGATCTTGCCGGCCAGCGCGTGGTTGCCGTTCACCACCAAGTTGTAGTGCTCGAAGTTGCCGTACATGCCGTTGCCCTGACCTGACAGTTTCTGCATGTCCTGGAACCGGCGCATGAACTCGTTCTGCGTGATCATGATGGGCAGTTCGCCCTCGCTGAGATTGGCGATCTGGACGGTGAACTTCTCTTTGTCAACGCATTTTTCGAACAACTCCTTCAGGGATGTCTGCTCGGCTTCCGACAGCTTGGCGGGCATCGGCTCGTCTTTCTCGATCAGCTTCTCCATCACGTCGGCATCGACGCGGGCGAAACGGCACTTCTCGAGTTTCGGCTCCAGCAGGTTGATGAAGTGGGTGTCGAGGAAGCCGTCCATCAACAGGACGTCGTAGCCCTTCTCCTTGGCCGACTGGATATATACGTGCTGGGTGGCCAGGTCGTGTGCGTAGAGATAGACCACGATGTCGTTCTTGTCCTTCTGCAACGTCTCCACGCCGGCGCGGTACTCATCCATGGTGTAGTATTTGCCATCGACGTTCTTGAAGAGGATGAAGTTCTTGGCGCGTTCGTAAAACTTCTCGTCGGTGAGGCAGCCGTATTCGATGAAGACCTTGAGGTCGTCCCACTTCTTCTCGTAGTTCTCACGGTCGTTCTTGAACATCTCCTCCAACTTGTCGGCCACCTTCTTGGTGATGTGGGAGGAGATTTTTTTGACGTTGGCGTCCGACTGGAGGTAGGAACGGGAGACGTTGAGAGGGATGTCGGGCGAGTCGATGACGCCGTGGAGCAGCATCATGAACTCGGGGATGACGCCTTCGAGTTGGTCGGTGATGAAGACCTGGTTGCAGTAGAGTTGCACCTTGTTCTTCTGGATTTCCAATTGGTTGCGCACTTTGGGGAAGTAGAGGATGCCGGTGAGGTTGAAGGGGTAATCGACGTTGAGGTGGATCTGAAACAGCGGCTCCTCGAAGGTCATGGGGTAGAGTTGGCGGTAGAATTCGAGGTACTGTTCGGGGGTGATGGAGGAGGGGGATTGTTTCCAAAGCGGGTGGGTGTCGTTGATGATGCGGGGACGTTTCACCTCCACCTCTTTCACCTCTTCGCCCTCTTTGGCTTCGGCGCCTTCGGGCTTCTCCCAGTGGCTCTCTTCGCCGCACTGGATGGGGATGGGCAGGAAACGGCAGTATTTGCGGAGCAAGCTCACGATGGTGCTCTCTTCCAGGAACTCCGCGGCGTCGTCGGCGACATGCAGGATGATGTCGGTGCCGCGGTCGGCCTTGTCGGCCTCCTCCATCTCGTAGTCGGGCGAGCCGGTGCAACTCCAGCGCACGGCCTTCGCGTCGGGCTGGTACGAGCGGCTTACGATCTCCACCTTTTCGGAGACCATGAAGGAGGAGTAGAAGCCGAGTCCGAAGTGGCCGATGATGTTCCCGTCTTCCATTTTGAATTTCTGGAGGAACTCCTCAGCGCCGGAGAAGGCGATTTGGTTGATGTATTTGTCCACCTCCTCGGCGGTCATGCCAAGGCCGCGGTCGCTCACCGTGATGGTCTTCGCATCCTTATCCACCTTCACATGGATGGTGAGGTCGCCGAGGTCGCCCTCGAACTTGCCCATGGTGGACAACGCCTTCAGCTTCTGGGTGGCATCCACGGCGTTGGAAATCAACTCGCGGATGAAAATGTCATGTTCGGAGTACAAAAATTTCTTGATGACAGGGAAGATGTTTTCTGTCTGTACATTGATCTGTCCTTTACTCATATCGGTCTTATTTTATTGTTTTTCTTTTCTTTAAAATAGTCTGACGATGCAGCCACATGGAGGACAGCAAAACTCGTGCCAAAAGGGGGTGCTGACAGATTGTCAGTTACACTTCCTTGGGGTCGGAGGCGAAGAGGAAGAAGGAACTGAAAAATAGGAAAAGGTTGATGCCGGTGACGGTCTCCAAGGTGTCCTCGAAGAGCATGGAGATAACGAGGCAGAGCCAGAAAAGTGTGTAAATGAGGGTTTTGCGACGCGATTTGTCGAAGAATGGAGCAACCAGCCATACGATGAAAAGGATGGCCAACGGGATGCCGCCCATGAGTGTATAGGTGAGGAATTGGTTGTGGGCGCCCATGTCGGAGTGCAGTTGCGACTGGCGGGCGGCGAGTTCGCGGTCAACGGCGGCCTTGTTGCAGCCCATGCCGTAGCCGGTGAACGGGCGTTGACCGATGGCGGAGGATGCGGCCTTCCACAACTCGATGCGCTGCAGCACCGACGAGTTCTCGGTGGTGCCGTTGAGTTGGTAGAGCGAGAAGCTGAAGTAGGTGGGATAGAGCATCTTCTTCAACCCGAAACGCTGCACGTAGGCGCTGTTGGCGATGTGGTTCTCAATGTGGGTGATGTCTTCGTCGTCGAGTGCCGCCAGTCCTTGCGCGTCCTTGTGGAGACCTTCGGAGTTGAGGTAGCGGATAAGTCCTTTCCTGACGGTGTCGTAGGGCACCCGGCTGCGTTGTGCCCACCCCGCGCGCAACTCCTCCTCGCAGAGGTACAGCCCGATCTTGTGGCCGTTCTCTACGATGACACCGTCGGGCAGGTAGTCGGGACAGTGGGTGTAGGCGTGCCCCTGGGCGGTGTGTGACGGCAGGTTCGCCTCTTCGGCGGCATTGAGGTGGTAATATTGGTAAGTGACGACGCTGAAGCAGGTGATGAGCACGACGCCGGCGATGCCGCTGCCACAGAAGACGAGGGTGCGCAACGCCGACTTCTCCATCATGAAAATACTGTATATCAATGTGATGATGACGACAACGGTCAGAAGCAAGATGCCTGTAGCCACCTGTACGGAGAAGAGAAATGCCACTAACCAAGCCGTCATCAGCAGGCAGCCCAACTGCACGGGCAGTGAGTAGGTGGCACGGCGGAAGGCGTAGTGGACACAGAAGACGATGGCGAGCACGGCGCAGATGCTGAAGCGGATGTGGGAGATGAAAAGTCCGCCGTCGCGCACGTCGAGGATGCCCTTGGACTGCATGACGATGATGCAGATGGCGGCGGCGACGGAGGTGGTGATGGAGAAGGCCAGCAGCAGGAACCGTTGCCAGTGTGGCTCGGGCTTCCGCGTTGAACCCAGGATGACGGGCAGGTAGAGGATGGGTGTCTTGGTGAGCAGGTCGAGCCAGCCGGCGCGGGCGTCGCACGTGCCGACGAAGGTGTATCCGAAGCAGAAAAAGAGAGCCGCCATCGCGATGGCCAACTTATTCTGTTGAAGCAAATTCCATTTTTCTTTCCAATTCCATTCCAACAGCCAATTGCCCACCAGCACGCCGCCCAGAATGTTGGGCATGGCGGTGGATACCGGCAGCGAGATGGCCATCAGCACGAGGCAGCCCAAGTAGATGTATCGGTGCGCCTTGCCCAGCATACGGCTCTATTTGAGGTTGAGGATGGAACGGTAGCGGGCGGGGTCTTTCAGGATGGCCTTCGCCTCCTTGATTTCTGGATCGACCGACAATTCGTTCATGAGGCGGCCCTTCTGGTAGTAGTAGCGGGCGGCGATCTCCGACGCCAGCACCTCGCTGATCTCCTGCTTGTGGGTCTGCAACTCCGCGGCCTTCTCCGCCTTCAGCGTCTCGGTCATCTGCTGGCAGAGTGGGGCGAGTTTCTCGTAGTAGTGCTCATCCTCGGCGGCCTTCTTGAGGTCGGCCATCACCTCCTCGGTCTCGCTGGTGTAGTCGTAGTTCTTGCCCTTGACGAACTCCACGAACTCCTGATAGAGGTCGTCGTCAACGGAGAACTGGTCGGCGGGGGGGATGGCGGTGTGGGTGGCGTGGTACTCGTTGCAGAAGTCGAAGATCAGGTTGTTGATCATGAGGGCGCCGAGCACGTTGCTGGCGTATTCGAGGGGCATGGGCACATCGGGTTCGATGCCGCCCTTGTCGTAAACGATGCGCCCGTTTTTGGTCTTGAATGCCACGGCGAGGGAGTCGGGGATGGTGGCGGGGGTGCCATCGACCTTGTCGAAGTACTCGATGGCCTGCACGCAACGTCCGCTGGGGATGTAGTATTTGGAGACGGTGAGTTTCATGGATGTGTTGAAGCTGAGAGGTACCACGTTCTGTACCAGACCTTTGCCGAAACTCTTCTGCCCGAGGATGACGCCGCGGTCGAGGTCCTGGAAGGCGCCGGCGACGATTTCGGAGGCCGAGGCGCTGTGGTCGTTCACGACCACTACCACGGGAATGTCGCGGTCGGTGACGGCTGCCGGTGTGCGGAAGGTGTTGTTCTGCGTCTCCAGCTTGCCCTTGGTGGTGACGATGACGGTGTTCTGGTCGATGAAGATGTTCATGATCTTGACGGCTTCCTGGAGCAGACCGCCGCCGTTGTTGCGCAGGTCGAGGACGAGGGCGGTCATGCCCTGGCCTTTCAGGTCGGTGAAGGCGTCCTTGACCTCTTTGCCGGCCTGTTCGGTGAACTGGTCGAGTTTGATGTAGCCGATGTGCTCGTCGATCATGCCGTAGTAGGGGATGTTGGGCAGTTTCACCTCTTCGCGGCGGATGTCGAAGGTGTAGTTCTTCTTCTTGGAGGGGCGATAGACTTCGAGGGTGACGGTGGAGCCGGGCTGGCCGCGCATGGCGGAACTGACGTCGGTGGAGTTCTTGCCGGCGACCGACTTGCCGTCGATCTTGACGATGATGTCGCCGGCGAGCAGGCCCGCTTTGTGGGCGGGGCAGTTCTCGTAGATCTCGGAGATGGCCACGCGGTCGTTGTCGTACTGCTGGATGAGCGCGCCCACGCCGCCGTACTGTCCGGAGGTGAGCATCTTCACGTCTTCGATCTCGTTCTCGGTGTAATAGACGGTGTAGGGGTCGAGCGACTCGAGCATGGCGTCGATGGCGGTCTTGGTGAGGTCGCCCGGCGTGATCTCGTCGGCGTATTTGGCATTGAGTTCGCGCAGGATGGAAACGAAGATGTCAACGTTCTTGGCGATCTCGAAGTCGTTCTGTGCGGAGGCGGGCGCGATGTTCAGGAGGATGAGCAGGGCGAGGATGACGGTTCTCGCAGGGTGAAATATTTTCTTCATCTATCTCGTTTTTAATGAATTAAGGAACAGGATCGTAGCCGCTGCCGCCCCAGGGGTTGCACGACAGCACCCGCTTGACGGTGAGCCACGTGCCCTTGAACGGACCGTGTTTCTTCAGCGCTTCGATGCCGTAGTTGGAACAGGTGGGGGTGTAGCGGCAGGCACGGCCGATGAAGGGCGACAACGTCCATTGGTAGATCTTGATGAAGAAGATCAAGAAGTAAGCCAGCCCTTTTTTGAAATAGAAGTATGCCTTTTTCACGAATCCTTGGATTGTTCGACATTTGTTAAACGCTTCAAAACCTCAATTATTTTGTCTTGAATGAATTTGTAAGGCAAAATCTCGGAGGTGGCGTAGGAGAGGCAGAACCGCACGCGCTGGCCGTGGGCTTTCAGGACGGGGTCGAGGTGCTCGCGGTGGTGCAGGCGGTAGGCCTCGCGGATGAGCCGTTTGACGCGGTTGCGATCGACGGCGTGCTTGAAATTGCGTTTGGAGACGCTGATGACCAATTGGTTGACGTCATCCTCGCCGTTGGCGGGACGGAATTGGTAGAAGCAGCGGAAGGGGAAGCAGAAGAACTGCTGCCGGAGACGGAAGAGGTCGGCGATGGCCGTTTCCGAGCAGAGCCGCTCGCGCTTATGGAAGGTGAGCCGAGGGCGGTTAGCGTTTCCGGGTCGCATTGTTCTTCAGGAATGCGTCGAGGGCGGTGGTGAGGGAGGGGTTCTCCGGGGTGCCGGCGGCCACGTGGAGGGTGAAGCCGGCTTCTTCCACGGCCTTGCAGGCAGCCAGACCGAGCGCTCCCATGGCGACCTCGCCCTGTTCGAAATCGGGATAGTTGATCTTCAGGGAGGAGATGCCCGATGGACTGAAGAAGATGATCATGTCGTATTTCGTGATGTCGATGGAGGACTTCAGGTCGGAAGGCACGGTCTTGAAAATGACGGCCTGGGTGTATTTGATGTCGTGCTCCTGGAAGAAGGTCACGTACTGGGTGCCCATGGAGTCGGCGCCGCAGGGGAGCAGGTAGTTGTACTCGGGATTCTTCAGAAAGAGGTCGAACAGCCCTTTGGGGTTGTTGTTCTTGTTGTAGAAGATCTTGCGCTTGCGGAACTGGATGTATTTTTGCAGGTAGAAGGCCACCTGGTCGGTGGTGCAGAAGTATTTCATCTCTTCCGACAGGTCGAGGCGCAACTCCTTGACGAGACTGAAGAAGTAATCAACGGTGGTTTTGCTGGAGAAGACGACGGCGTCGTGAGCGGGAATGCTGATGTGCGACTCGCGGAACTCACGCGAGGAGATCCCTTCCATACGGAAAAACTTGAAGAAGTCGATGTTGATGCTGTATTTTTTAGTCAGATCAGCGTAGGGCGACTTGTCGAATTCTGCGGGGGCGTTTTGGGAAACAAGGATGTTTTTAATCTTCATAAGCGCAACTTGCAAATTTAGCGTTATTTCTAAAACCCTTGATTATCAAAGAAAAAGAGCAGTTTGACGGCAATGAGCAAGGGGAGAATTTCAAGTGTGCAAAAGTACAAAAAAAATTGGAACAGTCCGAGTTGTTGAGATTTTAAAGAAAGTGTTTTGACGAGCAGGAAGACGAAGTTGGCGAGATAGAGGGGAATGTAGAGGAAGAGCACGGAGAGGTGGCGGGTGTAGAAGGCGACCATGAGCAGGGGAAGCAGCATCAGCGAACTGCAGATGAGGTGGAAGAAGCGGTTTTGTTGCAGGAGTCCGTTGTCGTCGCGGCATTCGAAGATGGTGGAGAGGAAGAGGGTGTTGAGTTTCTTGAGAAAGTAGTCGAGGGTGAAGGCGCCGCAGCAGGCGAGCCAGAGCAGGGCGGGGGCGAAGTGGCCGGCGAGGGTCGGCAGGAAGTGGTCGGCGAGGAGGTAGAGGAGGGTGCCCTGGGTGAGGAAGACGTAGAGGAGCAGGAAGACGTAGATCCATTCGGACATGGGCTTGCTCTCGCGCAGCAGTTGGGAGCGGCTCCGTGCCGAGTAGAGGGAGCGGATGATGAAGGAGAACTTGCGACGGCCGTTCACGATGATGAGGGTCAGCAGCACCAGCAGTCCGCAAAACAGGCCGGTCACCCAGTCGTTGTCGGGACCGTTGGAGGGCATCGGCAGCGGCGTGATCTCCGCGATATTGGTGTAAATTGCTGACAATAAGTGCATTGTAAAAACCGTCTTTCCTAAAAAATGATTTCGCAAAATTACATGAAAAAAAATTTCCGTCGTGGGGTGTGAGGGATGTAAAAAAAGTTGTAATTTTGCAGCCGCAAAAACACCGATGCCCAGGTGGCGGAATAGGTAGACGCGTCGGTCTCAAAAACCGATGAGGTAACACTCGTGCCGGTTCGATCCCGGCCCCGGGTACGCTTGAAGAAACGCTTCGAATCGTGAGGGTTCGAAGCGTTTTTTTTACTTCTTTTGCACCGAAAAGATGATTTCAAAATCATCAGCCGACAGATGCTGAAAGCAGGTGCCTTGTCGGTGGTTGTGAGCGGAGCACAGATGAAGGCGGCGGTGTATCACATAGCCATCCTCACCTCGCACGAGGTACCCGACTACCTGCAGTCCGACCCTGAGGTGCAGAAAGTGGATATTGAGTTGTTGGGGGACTACTGAGAAGAGGTGAGCTGGATGAAGACTCAGCATATTCCATTTTGGAATATACTGCTGCCGATGGTAAAGTCTTTATGGCCAACGTTTTACTTGTAATATCCCAATTGTCAGACAGTGACTGACAATTTAAGTTGGTCCCATATAGGTAGCAGTTTCTGTTCCCACGGATTCTATATTTATAGCTTTCTTCCCATACTCCCCGCGGCAGAGGTTGATATGTGGGGAAAAATGTGTATCTTTGCAGCGTGAATAATCAATAAAACGAATACTATGTAATAAAGAAAATTGCGTCATAAACATCCTTGATTAGGCTGAAGAAGCAGAATTAGGACCTCTTGTAACACATCAGTCAGACAAGGCAACGGATGTTCGCGCTCAAATAAATGGGCGTGGACTGATTGTCGTCTGATGTGGGCCGTCCTAAGCCTTGCTTCTACCCAATCTATTTCACGCCCTCTTTTAGAAACAAAAGGGGGCTTTTTTTATGCCAAAGAAAAAATATACATTCATAGATTTGTTTGCAGGTGCTGGAGGTCTTTCCGAAGGCTTCATCAGAGCTGGTTTTGAACCTATTGCACATATTGAAATGAAGAAGGAGGCTTGTGACACTTTGCGTACACGAGCTGCATTTCATTACTTGAATAACAAAAATCAACTTGATGTTTACAAAGAGTATTTGCTCCACAAACAAGAAAAAGATGATGGTTCAAAACTTTGGAATAAAGTTCCCAAAGAAGTAACAGATACGGTCATTCAATCGGAAATCGGTGAAAAAACAATAGCAGGTATATTTGAAAAACTTGACCAATTAATTGGAGGAAGAAAACTTGATTTGATTATAGGTGGTCCACCATGTCAAGCTTATTCTGTTGCAGGTCGTGCAAGAAAAGGGGAAGCCATGGCAACCGACCCCCGCAACGAATTGTATAAGTTCTATGTTCAATTTCTCGACAGATACAAACCTAAAATGTTTGTGTTTGAAAATGTATTAGGAATTAGAACAGCAAAAGGAGGGGAACCATTCAGAGACTTGCAAAAGCGAGTTCGTGAACTTGATAATTGTAATTATGAAATAGAGGCTCATGAACAGATAGCGTCAGAATTTGGAGTCTTGCAACGTAGACACCGAATGATTATTATCGGATGGCGCAAAACAGATAATGGAAGGCCGACAAAATTTGCTCATTATCCCAATCTTGATGAGTTCAGAATAGACAATCAATTCCAAACCTTACGTGATTTGTTTTCTGATTTGCCAACAAGAATTGCTGGTGATGGCAAATTGTGCGAATGTGTAAAATACACTAAGCCAATTACGGAAATGACATATTTGCAAGAATATGGATTACGAAATAAAGATTTCGATTTTACAACACAACATATTTCTCGTCCGAACAACCTCAACGATAGGGAAATTTATTGTTGGGCAGTAAAGAAGTTTTTAAAAGAGGGAAAGCAATTGTCCTACAGTAAAGATGTACCACCAGACCATCAAAAGCATAAAAATAAAGAAACATTTGACAATCGTTTTTCTGTAGTAAATCCGTATGGAGTGTGTCATACCGTGGTCGCTCATATCGCTATGGACGGTCACTACTATATATACCCCACACTAAACCCAACAGTTGACAATGTGCGTTCAATTACAGTTCGTGAGGCAGCACGGCTTCAATCATTTCCTGATGATTACTTTTTTGAAGGTTCTCGCAGTGCTGCTTTTATGCAGATAGGCAATGCCGTTCCCGTAATAATGGCCCAAAAAATAGCAGAAGCCATAAAAAATCAATTAGATATATGATTAATTTTCAGTTTTACCCCAAAAACAAGCAAATCACTCATGATTTAAGATCTGTTGTTGATGTGTTCAAAGCCAAAATTACTAAATTTGAATCACCCAAATTTACACTTGAAAGCAATGAGGTTTTAAATCATGTAGCAAATGATTTGAAAAACATAGGCTATCGTGTTGAGACAAGCAAAAAAAGTTCAGATAAAATACTTGTTCCTGTTCTATATGGTCTAAACGGGCAGATGGAACAGCGATTTGATGCTGACGCATACAATGAAGAAAAAGGGATAGTAGTAGAAGTGGAAGCGGGTAGAGCTGTAACAAATTATCAGTTTCTAAAAGACTTGTTTGAAGCATGTGTAATGAGTGATGTTAATTACTTGGTGATTGCTGTTAGAAATGAATATAGGAATAGTCGCGATTTTGAAAAAGTTATAACTTTTTTCAATACGTTGTATACATCAAACAGATTACAACTTCCTTTGAAGGGGGTATTGATCATAGGGTATTAAATTTTAAATTAAGGTATTGTATATGAATTACGATAATATTGAAATTCAAAAAGCAATTCCTGATGCCTCATCAATGATCGAGACATTTCGTGCCATTGGCTACAACCTAGAAACCGCTGTTGCCGACATCATCGATAATGCCATCTCTGCTGAAGCAAAAAACATTTATATTGAACGTATTTGGCATGGAGGCAAATCGATTATTACTATTAAGGATGATGGACATGGCATGAATGGAGAAGAATTGATAAATGCCATGCGTCCCGGTGCACAAAATCCACTTGCTGAAAGAGCGGAAACCGATTTAGGTCGTTTTGGATTGGGGTTAAAGACAGCGTCGTTTTCTCAATGCCGTAAACTATCTGTGATGAGCAAAAAGAAAAACTCTGATTCAGTATATTGGTCATGGGATTTAGACTATGTTGCATTATCAAATGAATGGAATCTTATAAAATGGTTACCAGAAGGTTATTTGAATGCTTTGGACAATCAAGAATCGGGGACAATCGTCATTTGGACAGACTTGGATAGGTTTTTGCCACTGTCGACACCTGAAACTGATTACAATGCGAAAAGGAAGTTTTCTAATTCGTTGGAACGAGTCAGGCAGCATATAGCAATGACTTTTCATCGTTTTATAGAAGATAAAATCGTAAAGATTTATTGGTGTGGTAATATCATTGAACCTTGGAATCCTTTTTTCCCGTGTCCTGAAGAGAACCTCACAGATACACCAGCACCGCAAGAAAACATTTCTGGTGGTGGTACAATAAAAGGATTTGTACTTCCGCACAAAAGCCGCGTTTCTGAACAAGCGTATAAAGCAGGTGAAGGAATGAATGGATACCCTGCTCAACAAGGTTTTTATGTTTATAGAGGTAAACGGCTTTTGCTTGCTGGAGACTGGTTAGGCATTTTTCGAAAAGAGGAACATTATAAACTTGTTCGTATTCAAATAGATTTGCCTAATACCCTTGACACAAATTGGCAAATTGATATAAAAAAATCAAAAGCAACGCCACCTGCTGTTTGCCGAGATCAGATAGAGCAATATGCAAAAAAAATTCGTAGTGTTGGCGAAATCGTATTTCGACATCGAGGCAAGATCCTGAAACATCGAGCTGGTCAAGATTTCCAACCTCTATGGTTGGATAAGACTAAAGGTGGTAAATGGTCTTTTGTTGTAAACCGGGACCATCTATTAGTAAAGAACATAAAGGAATTTGCAAAGAGTGAGCCGGACAAGGCTATTGATACACTTCTAAAATTCATAGAAGAGTCAATTCCTACTAAAGCAATCTATGTAAAAGAAACACATGAGGAAACAAAAGACGCATATAAACAAGAAGTTCAGAAAGAACCATTCTCTGATATTGACATGAATATTATCAAACAAATGCTATTGCAAATGTTCAATAATCAAATCAATAGCGGGAAAACACCTGAGCAAGCAAAAACGTTGCTCAAATCAATAGAACCATTCAATAATTATGAAGATTTAATTGAAGAATTATGACACCAGAATTTCTAAATAAAGCAGTTCGTCATTGTAGGCTAATCATCGGAGAAGAATCCACGACAACTGACGCAAAGATAGACCAATCTATCGAAATGGTCAAAATCTTGTTGGGTGCTGAAAATATTGATGCTATTCGATTAAAGCGAGAATTGCAAACCATATACTCAACACAAATTGATACATTTCGCATTTTAGTTGGCAGAGAGCGTAGACAACCTTGGTTGAACGATTTCAAAGCAAACGAACAATCAGAATGGAAGTTCTGGAAGCGTTATAAGGAGTATCTTGAAAATAAAGGATTTGCACCTCGCATTATTGAGAATTTGGACATCC